>SWCD01012078.1_pt1 | contig 56269 bp, 61 predicted proteins | sample 4693011 | NCBI WGS metagenome assembly SWCD01 (sample SAMN10267278, study PRJNA491770) | bioreactor metagenome | isolation source: DHS bioreactor inoculated with marine | place: Japan: Omine Ridge, Nankai Trough
CGCGCATCTGAAAAGCAAACAAATATCACCCGAAGAGATCTCTTATAGAAGTGATTTTAAATTTTCAGACTGGTTCAGCCCTTCTTCGAGTAATAACCAGGTAATCAGATGACAGTTTTAGAGAAAACACGGCCCGTTAAAGTACGCGGTATCGTTTACATATTTTACTGGAACAAGTCACAGTACAGGGCTAATATAAGAGAGCTTACACCGGGCATCAGTTATTTTGACCGGCCAATACAATCATAATCTTATTTGGAGTATAAAGAATAATGAGCGTGAAAAAATTATCAATATCTGTAATAAGCATCGCCCTTTGTGCAGGTACATTCACAGCACTGGCGAATAATGATAGTGCTCAAGTCTGGACACCTGGACAGCCAGTTAAGCCCAATCTATATTGGCAATCACCAAACAGGCCTGATCCGAATACACAACGTCCTGCACCCTCTTCACCTCCAGCATATAAACAGAAGAATAATTACAACGGTGATACACCGCCACCTCCGCCTGGTCCATACAGTGGCTCTTCAGCTCCTCGTAATCCCGCTCCTGTACAGCGTCAGACACAACCTGCTCAACCTAATTACGGCGGTGCTCAAGTACAACAACGCCAGGTACAGCGTAGCGAACCTTATTACAGAAACGCTCCAGCGCAACAAGCACGGCCGCCTGTTCAGCGTTACAACGGACCATCCGCATATTACACACCTGGTTACAACCCTTATCGTGACTATCGCAGAAAGAATGACCGCTGGGGAAGTAATAAATTCTGGGGCAATAGTGGTCCCAGTAAATGGATGAGCCCAAATAAGCGAAACTGGGAGAATAGCTGGGATGACATGATTAATGCGCCTAGCCGCATGGGTGAGATGCCTGGGGGCTGGACAGCTCCTGAAGTATCAGTACCAAACCCGATAGACATGGGAGACCAGATGCAGGATAACGTCAGAGATCTACCTGATCAGATGAAAGACGGCAATATTGGTAATGATGTATCTAACTGATAACTAAGTATAAATTAAGTAATTAAAACCCTGCATTGCAGGGTTTTTTTATGAGCGTATTATTACCGGCAAGAAAGCATTTTGCTATGATACTTCGTTTTGCAGTTTTAGACTATATTCAAGCATGCCAGTGAATAGTGATATGTTAGTATTGTCAATATATACAGTATGTTATATGCTTTTATTCAAGTAAATGCACACAACTTTAGCTAATATTTATCGACTTAATAACAAACAAAAAATAAATATTAGTCTATTCTTATCTTACTGAAAATAATGATTTTTAGTTGTTACGCAGCCTAAATGTAAATGAGATTTTTTTGCGTACTTAAATTTTTTACAGGAAGTATAAATTGGTACTAGGTAATTTATAAAAAAATAATTTACATTTTTATGTATAAATTTTTCACTAAACTAAATACAGACTTGTTACAAAAGCAGGTTGATCCGCTTTTTGATGCCACACGTTCAGGCGGATTGACCAACATACTTGCCGTCTGGATCATCTACTCTCTCGTTCTCGATACACACCTTCAAACTGCAGCAATGTTACTGGCTATAGCTGTCACCGTGCTATCGATAATACGCATCCTGATTTCTGATGAATACCTTCGTATCCGTAGCGCTGACAAGATCGTATGGTTTTTAGCGAGTCACCTGTTTCTGACCTTCATTATTGGTATCACCTGGGGCTGGTTTGCACTGATGCAATCAGGTCATGAAGATGCAGCTATCCGTAATATGGTTTTCCTGATCAATTTTGGCATGATAGCGGGAAGCCTGGCAACGCTATCAGTATGGGTGCCCGCCTACGTCGCTTATGTAGCTCCTCAGGCAGCCTGTATCTTTACCGTATTCTTGAAGCAGGGAGATATCATTAGTTCTTATATGGCTGGTGCTTTTTTCGTTTTCATTACGATCATGATTTCGACAAGCGTGAAGGTCAATCGTAGCCACAAGAGAGAGATGCTGCTGAATTTGCAAAATAGCGAACTGATCGATGATCTAAATGATGAAGTATTACACAGGACCCGTACACAAGTATTATTAGAAGACAGTAAACGTGACCTCGAGGACAAAGTTAAAGATAGAACTAAAGAATTACAGGCTATTAATGAAGACCTGAAGAAAGAGATCGCTGATAAGAAAAAAGCTGAAGAAAGCCTGGAGTACATCGCCTATCATGATGAGTTGACCAATCTACCTAACAGGAACCTGCTGATTGATCGCATCAATGATTCAATTGAAACTGCGCGCAGGAACCAGCAAAAACTAGGTATCCTTTTCATTGATCTTGACAGGTTCAAAGCGATAAATGACACATTGGGCCACAATATCGGTGACGTTCTAATACAGAAAGTTGCCATGCGATTACTGGATACATTACGAAAAGAAGATACTATTTCACGAAATGGCGGTGACGAGTTTGTCGTCGTGATCAAACGTATGCAGAATAGTGATGAAGCAATTTTGATCGCACAGAAGCTGATCGAGAATCTGACCAATATTTTCGAGATCGATGGACATAAAATTCATATAGGTGCCAGTATTGGAATCAGCGTCTATCCTAACGACGGTTCTTCAGCTGTTGAGCTAATCAGGAATGCAGACACTGCCATGTTCAGTGCTAAAAAGAGCGGTGGAAATCGTTTGCAATTTTATGATGAGAGTATGTCTAACCAGCTACGTGAACGTCTCGTCCTGGAAAATGAATTACACTCGGCACTCGACAGGAACGAGTTTTTTATGGTCTACCAACCTCAGATAAACAGTGTCACCGGTGAAACAGTTGGGTTTGAAGCATTGATGCGCTGGAACAATAAAAACCTTGGCATGATCAGTCCTGATCAGTTTGTACCTCTACTTGAAGAAACTGGCCTGATCTATTCTGTCGGTAAATGGGTAATCAAGGAAGTGGTAAACTTTATTCGCTCCGGTCAACCGGGTAATGCTTCAATTGCGATCAATCTATCAGCACTTCAATGTGGTGACATGTACCTTGTCGATTATATCAGGCGTGAGATCCACAACACCGGGATTGACCCAGCAAGTATCGAATTCGAGATTACGGAGTCATTGTTAATTAATGACTTTGAAACCACCGAAGTTTTTCTGAATAAACTACATGAAGCAGGCTGTTCAATCGCCCTGGATGATTTTGGTACAGGTTATACCTCTATGAGTTACTTGACGCGGCTACCTATCGACTGTATCAAGGTCGATCAGAGTTTTGTTAGAAATATTGACAAGAACGTAACCCTGGAAAATATCGTTAGAGCCATAATCAATATGAGCACAAGCCTCGGTATGAAGAACATCTTCGAAGGTGTTGAGACAGAAGCTGAACTGGAGAAAATAAAACAGCTCAATGGTGCAGTTGTACAAGGTTATCTATATAGCAAACCGCTTGATGTACACGGCGTTCTCGATTGGCTGTCTGTCGATAAATTGAGCGTTGCGAATCTTTACGCGAAGCATTAAGGTTTCTTATAAAACAGATACTGGCCATTTCCATACGCTGCACCATTTTCAGGTAAGAACATTGCTTTACAGAGCACGAAGTAATCATTCCAGTACTTTACCCTGCTGCTGTCCATCATCACAGGATATATATTGTTGATGTTTGCCCAGAAGTTTGCATGCCATTTTTCCAGCGTCTTCCAGTAATTGATACCATTGATGAACCATGCTTCGTCTATGGAAAAATGCCTGAAGTCACTGTTCAATGTTCCGAATGGCAATACTTTGCCGCCAGGGAAATATTCTCCGATCAACGTCTGTTTTGGGTCTAGCAGCTGTGGTATGAGATCACGTGATACGATCAGGTGATGAAACATGCGCCCCTTGTCTGAAAGCAACGCATGGATGATTTCAAAAAACCGGTCAATGTTGTTGATCTGTTCCATCAAACCAACCGAACTGATCACATCATATCTTCCTCTACCCATGAGTGTGATGCAATTGGTGTCGATTTCACCAAAAAATATCTGGAAACGATCTGAGGATAGTGCATCAGCAGAATCCCTGGTTCGTTCAAGTATATAATCATACTGACTTCTGCTGTGAGTTAGAGCTGATATCTGTAAGTCAGGAAACCGTTCGATCAGGTAGGATTCAAAATAACCGAAGCCGCAACCGAAATTTAAAAGTTTTTCATTACCTTTTAATCTCATTCTCTGTGCAATTAAAGCAAACTTGTCCAGTTGAGCCTGCTCGAGTGTTTTGTCACTAATTAGCGCTGCATCAGGAACTGCATCGAAGTATGCCATGGTGTAAGACATCGTTGCATCATCAAGGAAGGATTGAAAAAATGACAAACCTTCATTGTAATGATTATCTGCAAGCTCTTCAGGCGCCAGCGCGATAGGCCCCTGGTCAATAACGACTGTTTGGTTATTACTATTGTGATGGCGTTGGTATTCTCTGCTGAAATATTTTGTCAGATGCTTTTCAAATTTGATGAGTTCATCAGAGCCATATGGATAGATGCCCTTATTCTGTAAATCTTCATATATATCGATCGTCATATCAGGTAATCATGTGTATTTTTTGAGTGCAATGCTAGTATTCAAACCACCAAATGCAAAAGAGTTAGACATCGCCAGGTTCACAATCTGCAGACGTGACCTGTTTGGTACGTAGTCGAGGTTACATCTCTCGTCTGCAACCGTAAAATTCGCTGTTGGCGGAATGATGTCATGATTTATCGAAAGTACCGTGGCAATCATCTCAAGTGCGCTAGATGCCCCCAGGGCATGCCCATGCATTGATTTTGTTGATGATACCGCTAGAGATTTATTATGCTTCCCAAAAACCCGGTTGATAGCTTCTGTCTCTACGGTATCATTAGCCAGTGTAGCGGTGCCATGCGCGTTGATATAATCGACATCTTGCGCAGCGATCTGGGCATGAAGCAAAGCCTTATTCATAACATCAGTAATGCCATCAACACTCGGTCGTGTTATATGTCCAGCATCCGAAGTCATGCCACTGCCAACGATCTCTGCATAGATATGAACTCCACGTTTTAATGCGTGCTCTTCAGACTCTAATACTAATATGCCTGCACCCTCACCCAGCACCATGCCGCTACGATCTTTACAAAATGGACGACATGTATCATTTGATGTGACTCGCAGTGCCTCCCATGATTTGAGCAGACCATATGTAAAAGGTGCATCGGTGGCACCCACTAGCGCAACATCGACTATTCCTGACTGGATCATTAAAGCGCCCTGAATAATTGCATGTGAACCCGACGCGCATGCACTGGCAATGACAAAGGCAGGGCCTTTAATGCCAAGATGCTGGCTAACCATACTGGCTGCGGCGCTTGGCATACCTTTCGGAATTGTTAACGGATGGACTCGTGAGCGTTGCTGTTTATAAAGTTGATCATATGTCGCTTCATCAGTGTGCTTGCCACCTGCACCGCTTCCGATTATGGCAGCAGCATCGGTCAGGATGGTGTCTCCGATGGTTAGATTTGCATCTTGTACGGCTTCTCGCGCTGCGATAACCGCTAGTTGAGAATAACGATCTAGCAAGGTTATCTCGTCGCTAGAGAAATAATCTTCTGGATCAAAATCAGGAACTGTTGCACCGATGCTGATTTTTACGCCGTCTATTACAGGAGTTAATGGCTTAATGGCAGTGTGACCATCGACTAACTTTTCCCAGAATTCAGAAGCATTCAGGCCCAGTGAAGATACAGCACCCAGTCCGGTTACCATGACACGTCGATGGTTCATCATATTATCGAGACAGTTCTACTGGCGTACGTCGTCTAATTTTTCCAGGATATCGTTTACAGTTACGATCGAAGGGATAACTTCATTTGGGATATCGACATCGAAAGCTTCTTCGAGTTCAAATAACACGGTAATCGCTTTCAGAGAGTCTATGCCTAACGCTGCCAGTTCAGATTCTGGCTTAATGTCCTCTACTTTACAGTGGGCAACCCTGGCGATTATTTGTGAGACTTCATACAACATTATATTTCACGGGATATAGTAATTTAGCAACGGTAGTCTATATAAATGAGGTAAATACAAGATAACTGGGTCCAACCTTCTCTATCAGCATCCATAGAATATGTTCATTATCCTGGCTGGTAATTCAATGCTGCTCATCACAATTAGACATACTTAATAATACGTATTTAACTGCATTCAGTCCACATTTTTTATCATATATTTCAACTAGATTGAAAATATAATTAAAATAAAAATTAACTTGCTGTTTTAATTAAAAATTGTCAAGATATGCTGAAAATGTAGTCACTTTTATAATAATAAAGGTAAATCCAGTGATGATTGACCACGAAACTACTGCCGAAGAACAGGTAAAAGAACCTCGTAATAAAGTCGCAAGTAATTATAAAGAATACACCCAGTTCAGTACGCGCTACGATTCTGAAACCAGTGCTATCTGGTGCTGGATGAAGCCTGAGCCAAGACCTTGCCTGAATACACTGCTTATCGATGAGCTTGCCCAGCTACAATATCAGCTGACCACGACATATAAAACACAGCACCCAGATACAATCTGGCCATTTCGTCATCTCATACTGGCTTCAAAAACACCGGGTATTTACAATCTTGGCGGCGACCTTGGCCTATTTAAACAATGTATCCTCAGTCGTGAGAGAGAAAGACTACGAGATTATGCATATAAATGTATTAGCTTACTGCACAGCAATATAGATAATCTCGACCTCCCTATCACTACCATTTCGCTGATACAGGGTCAGGCGCTGGGCGGTGGTTTCGAGATGGCCCTGTCCAGTGATGTCATCGTTGCCGAACGTAACTCTCAGATGGGCTTCCCTGAAATCCTGTTTAACCTGTTTCCCGGAATGGGAGCATATAACCTGCTCACTCGCAGGATAGGATCGGCGCTTGCGGAACGCATAATCCTCAGCGGCAAAACTTATTCTGCCACTGAGTTCTACGATATGGGTGTTATCGATGTACTTGCGGAAGATGGCGAAGGTGAGCAGGCTATAGAAGACTATCTAAAAAGTCATAACCAGTCGCATAACACTATCCGCTCTATCAAGAAGATACGGCAGATCGTGCACCCGATAACACGTCAGAACCTTTGTGATATCGTCGATATCTGGGTGGACGCTGCGATGGCCTTGAGCGATAAAGACCTGGCAAAGATGGAACGTCTGCTGCATCTTCAAAAAAACATGAAAGACAGTAAGATGATCGAACAGCAGAACAATGTTCTCAAACCACGTCGTGGTGACTGGCGTAAGATTAATGATGTAAGTTTCCCCCTTATCACTCACCTCGGTGAAAATGTCTCGCGTAACAGGCGAAAGAACCAGAGCCGAAGACGGGATTAAAAAAGATTATCAATCAATAGGGTATTACCTGGCATGGCTACAATGGATGTTTAAACATATAAAAAACCTCTTTGTATTACCTCTTACCTGGCTTTTTCTCATCGCTTTAAGTCTCCTGCTCTATATACTCTCGCACCTGCCACGGACATTCTCAGGGCGTTATTATCATTTTCTGGCACGTTTCTGGTGCCGCATATTCGTAAAGGGTCTGGATGTTGACCTGAGGCTGATTCGCAAGAATGCGCAACCGCTGCCTGAGCAATTTATACTGATAGCTAACCATCCATCGGCACTGGAAGATTTCGCGATACCAGCGCTGTTCGATATCTACCCACTGGCAAAAGCGGAGGTACGTGACTGGTATGTTCTGGGACGGATCAGCGATTATGCAGGAACGATTTATGTCGCCAGGGGGAGCGCAAGTTCCAGACAGGCTGCCAAAATAGCGCTGTCAGAAGCGGTAAACTCTGGCAAGAATGTCGTCATATTTCCGGAAGGTGGCTGCAAAGGCCCACGTATATTCGAGAAGTTTCACACTGGTGCTTTTGATATAGCCTTGAGCACAGGCGTCCCTATATTGCCTGTATTCCTTCAATATATCGACCAGCAGGCATTTGTATGGCATCAGGAGTCACTTGTTAAAAAACTCTGGCAGATTTTTAACGCGGATAACAACCTGGTCAATTACTATGTTTTCGATGCTATCGATCCTGCCGGCTTTGAGGATAGAGCGAGTTTTACAGAGCATGTACACTCGCTATACCTAGAATGGCAAGCGCAGTATCTTGACGATTTGTGATGCGCTACATCATGCATGTTACATCACCGTAAGATCGTTCCTGGATCAAAAAGCTTATTCATCCGGGATGGCTGTGAGCTGGGCATGACCGAACCATTTCTGTGTCAGGGCTGTAGTGACACCGACATTTTCAGCACGTACCAGAAAATTTTCTGCCATGTTAACAAACAAAGGATCGTTTGCAGGCAGAGCTATGCCGATAGGTTCATAAGTCAGTAACGAAACCACTGATTGAAAACCACTATCAGGATAACGTTTCATCACGCTGAGACAGATAGGAAAGTCAGTAAGCATGGCTTTTGCTTTTCCATTGTCGACCAGTTGTGTACCTTCATCGGCATCTGCTACCAGTATACGTTTCAGTTGAGGCAGCAGCTCGGTCGCAAAATTCTCACTGGTCGTCCCCTTGACCACGGCCAGCGTCAGATCAGCTTCCTTTAAATCTGAGGCATCGTCGGCTTTAGCCATGTCGGCTTCTTTCGTTATAAGACATTTACCTGAAACGAAATAGGGACCGGCAAAAGCGACACGCATGTTTCTGTCAACAGTCATCGTCATGTTCGATAATACGATGTCGACCTTGCCGCTTTGCAACGCGGGTATCAGCTCGTTAAAAGCAATAATCTTGGTTTCCAGCTCCACACCCATGCTTTCGGCCAGGGCGTTTGCCAGGTCGATATCGTATCCGATGACCTCACCTGTCATGGTTCTTTCAGACATCAGCGGCATATTACCGGATGTGCCAAGAACCAGTTTTCCTGTTTTCTGGATGCGTGAGAGAACAGGTGCATTGTCGGCTGCATATACAGAACTGATAACGGCAAAAAATAATGTAAAAACAGCAATACTTAAACTAGCGGTGGGTTTCATAGGACGTTCCTGATCGTTCATTTGAGAATAATTGTAAGTTCGATGTGAAAGTTATCCTTTAGTAATGGCCTGGTCAATAGCAGTGCCCTGGTCAATAAAATTGATTCATTGGATCATTGTAAATTAACATTAGAAAAGATTAATATTTAACCACACTTATATATGATCTTCATGTATAATCCGCAACACAACTTCTGGTGCACTTCGGTCTGCACCTGTTTTTAAGCAATATACTATTACTGCTTACCTTTGAAATAACACGTTTCTGCCTGGACCGACCCGGACTTAATGTACTGGGCGGGCCGATTCCTAGAGAATATTACAATGTCATTTGAATCACTCGGCCTCATGGCTGAATTACACCGTGCTGTATCTGAAAAAGGTTATAGCTCTCCAACACCGATACAGAAACAGGCCATCCCTGTTGTCCTGCAAGGCCGTGACCTGATGGGTGGCGCGCAGACAGGTACCGGTAAAACTGCGGGTTTCACCCTGCCCTTATTACAGCGCCTGGTCGAGACCGACAAGCCTCGAAAAGGCCGGCGACCTCTGCGAGCACTGATACTGACGCCAACACGTGAGCTGGCAGCACAGGTCTCTGATAGTGTTCGCGATTACGGCAAACACCTGCCACTACGTTCTACTGTTGTCTTCGGTGGTGTCAGTATTAATCCACAGAAGATGAAGCTGATCAAAGGCGTAGATATACTGGTGGCTACGCCAGGTCGTCTACTGGACCACGTCAGTCAGCGCTCGGTTGATCTTTCACATGTCGATATCCTGGTACTCGATGAAGCTGACCGCATGCTGGACATGGGTTTTATTCACGATATCAAAAAAGTACTGGCACTGGTCCCAAGGAAAAAACAGACCTTATTATTTTCAGCGACTTTTTCTGACGATATCAAGAAACTGGCCAATGGCTTACTGAATGACCCTGCACTTATCGAAGTGGCGCGACAGAATGCGGCGACCGATACGGTCACACAGGTTATCCACCCCGTCGACAAGAGCCGTAAACGTGAACTGCTCTCGTTCCTGATAGGTTCTAACAACTGGCAACAGATACTGGTGTTCAACCGTACCAAGCATGGCGCTAACCGACTCGCAGAGCAGCTGAATAAGGATGGTATCTCCGCAGCAGCAATCCACGGTAACAAGAGCCAGGGAGCTCGCACCCGTGCACTGGCGGATTTCAAGGCCGGAAAAGTACGTGTACTGGTAGCGACCGATATCGCTGCTCGCGGAATCGATATAGACCAGCTGCCACACGTGGTGAACTTTGAACTGCCCAATGTCGCAGAAGATTACGTTCACCGTATCGGTCGAACCGGTCGTGCCGGCAATGAAGGTGAAGCCATGTCACTGGTATGCGTCGATGAACTGAAGCTGCTGAAAGATATCGAGAAACTGATCAAACGCGAGATACCTGAAGAGGTGATCGAAGGTTACGAGCCTGACGAATCGATCAAGGCACAGCCGATCAATAAGGGCCGAGGTCAGCAACAGCAGAAACGAACATCACCGAAAAACACAGGCAGACCCGGTAAAAATGCCAGAAGAAAAACATCTGCCAGTAACTCTGCAGGTAACAATTCACTGTCCCCCTGGAAGAAGCGCAGTAACAACAAGAAACGTACGAGCAACCAGAACCGGAACAGAGACGCTGCCTGACAGTATCACGAGACATTTTTAACAAACCAATAATTCGGAACATAACAATGCTAATAACTGCAAACCTGACTATGCAATTTGGCCCCAAGCCGTTATTTGAGAACGTCTCAGTAAAATTTGGCGAAGGTAACCGCTACGGTCTCATCGGTGCCAATGGCTGTGGTAAATCGACTTTCATGAAGATACTGGGTAACGACCTTGAACCGTCTGCCGGAAACGTCTCAAAAGATCCCGATGAACGTATCGGCAAGTTGAAGCAGGACCAGTTCGCTTACGAGAAATTTAATGTCATCGATACTGTCATCATGGGGCATGAAGAACTCTGGGCAGTTAAATCTGAAAAAGACGCGATCTATGCCAACCCGGAGATGACTGAAGAAGACGGCATCCGCGCGGGTGATCTGGAAGCCGAATTTGCCGAGATGGACGGTTATTCTGCAGAAGCCCGTGCCGGTGAATTGTTGCTCGGTGTCGGTATTCCCAGCGAGCAGCACTACGGCCCTATGAGCGAAGTTGCACCAGGCTGGAAACTGCGTGTCCTGCTGGCTCAGGTACTGTTCTCTGAGCCGGATATCATGCTGTTAGACGAACCTACCAATAACCTGGACATCAATACTATCCGCTGGCTCGAAGACACCCTCAACGCACGTAACTGCACCATGATCATCATCTCGCATGACCGTCACTTCCTGAACAGCGTCTGCACCCATATGGCTGATCTTGATTATGGTGAAGTGCGCATCTACCCCGGTTCCTATGATGAATATATGACTGCAGCAACACAGGTTAAAGAACGCCTGCAATCTGAAAATGCCAAGAAAAAAGCGCAGATCGCCGAACTGAAAAGTTTTGTCAGCCGCTTCTCGGCTAATGCATCTAAATCCAAGCAGGCGACTTCACGTGCCAAGCAGATCGACAAGATACAGCTGGCGGAAGTGAAACCTTCGAGCCGGCAAAACCCCTACATCATCTTCGAAGAAGAGAAAAAACTGCATCGTCTGGCGCTGGAAGTGGAAGGTCTCACCAAGAGCTATAATGATGCTGATTACCTGTTCGCAAACCTTGATATGATGGTCGAGGTCGGCGAACGTGTTGCTATCATTGGTCCTAACGGTATCGGTAAGACCACTTTGCTGAGATGCCTGTACGGTGACTTGCAGCCTTCTTCAGGTACCGTGAAATGGTCTGAAAACTCTCAGCTCGGATATTATGCACAGGACCATGCCTCTGACTTCGAAGAAGATAAAACGCTTATCGACTGGATGAGCCAATGGGGTAAGGAGAGCGATGACGAGCAATCTATACGCGGTACCTTGGGACGCCTGCTGTTCTCGTCTGACGACATCAATAAAAAAGTCAGCGTTATCTCGGGTGGTGAACAGGGGCGGATGCTTTTCGGTAAGCTGATGTTGCAGAAAGATAACATCCTGCTGATGGATGAGCCGACCAACCATCTGGATATGGAGTCCATCGAATCCCTCAACCTGGCACTGGAAAATTATCCAGGCACCCTGTTCTTCGTCAGCCATGATCGCGAGTTCGTATCTTCACTGGCGACGAGGATCATCGAGCTGACAGCAAAAGGACTGGTTGATTTTCGAGGCACTTATGAAGAGTACCTGGCCAGTCAGGATATTGATCAGGGAAAACGTAAAGCTTCCTGAAAAAACATCAGATAACAAAACGGCAACCTCTCTGGTTGCCGTTTTAGTATGTAAGCTTCTGAATTACAGTCCTGATTATGTGCCTTCAGGTGATATCGGAGCGGGTGCAGGTTGTGGTGCGGGAGCTGGCTGTGGTGCGTTCGGCAATCTGCCGCTCTGTCCTCTATTACCCATGCCGCTACCCATACCACTACCATCACGATAACGGTACTGATGCTGGTATTTGTACTGGTTAGGATCGCCCTGGTTACCCGCACCACTACCCTGACCACCTCGGCCATAGCCTTGACCGCCCTGTCCGTAACTACCCTGACCACCTCGGCCATATCCCTGACCGCCCTGTCCGTAACCACCCTGGCCGCCACGGCCATAGCCCTGACCGCCCTGTCCGTAACCACCCTGGCCGCCACGGCCATATCCCTGACTGCCCTGTCCGTAACCACCCTGGCCACCTCGGGCATAGCCCTGGCCGTCTTCTCCATAACCACCCTGGCTACCTTGTCCATAACCACCCTGGCCGCCTTTGTTATAGCCACCGCCCTGACCGCCGCCACCTTTAGCATAAACGCATGGCGCAGATGACATAGCTACTGCCAGTAAAACGGTACCAAAGACAGTTTTGATTTTTGAATTCATGATTTAAACTCCAGTTCAGATTAAAAATTGTAGAGACTACATCTGCTGTAGCAACAACTACTTATATGTGACGCCATTCTCTTATTTTCAGTGTATCAATACATCGAAATACACGCATTGACCAATGTCATTTTTTAGATCGAGGTCAGAATATAGCGAAACGCTTATTGATATGTCTTCTAAGGCGCGAGCCGATCACTTACCCACTCACCTTTTTCATTTCTAAGGTAGATAAAGCGATCATGCAGACGACTCTCTCTCGCCTGCCAGAATTCGATCGTTTTCGGAGTTACACGATAGCCGCCCCAGAATGGTGGCAGTGGAACCTCCTGATTCTCGTATTTCTGCTTCATCTTGTCGACCATGGACTCAAGGATGGATCGGGAGCTGATCATCTGGCTCTGATGCGATGCCCAAGCGCCGATCTGGCTGCCACGAGGCCGGGTAACAAAATATTTCAGTGATTCGGCGGTCGAGATCTTTTCTGCCTGACCGGTTATCTTTACCTGGCGTCCGAGTATGTGCCACGGAAATAACAGGCTGACATTTGCATTGACTGCGATCTGCCTTGCCTTTCGGCTCTCGTAATTGGTAAAGAATACGAACCCCTTTTCATCGAACAGCTTCAACAGCACGATGCGTTGCCATGGCTGGCCATCGCCATCGACTGTAGCCAGTGACATAGCGCCTGGCTCGTGTACTTCGGCGTCGATAAGCTCTGTATACCATTGTTCGAACTGCTGTACCGGGTCTGCGGCCATATCATCATGGTTTATACCCTTGTCCATTAATTGCTGGCGCAAATCGTCTTTGTTCATAGCCTCACTATCGTATTTCTTAGATATTTTTAAATGTCGATTTTCACATAAATATATTTGTTCAGATACGCCAATCGATGAATTATCTGGAAATAGTTATCCCGTTCAGCTTCCATTCAGCCATGCAGCGATAAATTACAGTCATCGGGAAATAGCCCGATTCAAAACATGACAATCTGGAGATTAACGATGAAAACGATATCCAAAATAAAGAGCATACCGGTAATTGCACTTCTGGCGCTAGGACTGGCGCTGACATCGAGTCCTGCGATGGCGGACAAAGGCGAACGTAGTAGCCATAAAGGTGAGATTGCAAAGCAGTTTTCACATGAAGTAAATAGATCGCATCGCGGTACAGCGAAACCTGGTAAAAGGTCAGGATCACGTAGCCATGACAGGAACAGTCACAAATGGACGCGCAAGGACCGTGATCACAGATACTATAAAAGTCACGACGGGGGTAAACATCGTGTCCACAGGGGCAAACACAGACATGGTTATACAGGGTATCCTCACACTCACAGGATTGTGAGTTATCATGACCATCATATCGGTATGGACGACCTTCGATTCATGGTAGGCCTGCATACCGACCGATTCGATATCATATTACGTGACTGACAGTAAAGTTACCGGCTGAATACCTCCACCAGTGAGATATTCAGCCGGTATTTTCTATAACAGCTTTGATTTTGTGACATGTACGACTTCAGTGTAAGCTTCACCTGTTGAACTACTACGGCTCCATGTACATGAACAGATATCTTAACAAGTCTCTTTTATTACTTACACTTATGTCCGTCCTGCTCTGTAGCGGAACCACACTGGCACAAGCTGAGAAAAGTGTCACTAAACAAGAGGCGGTCAGCATTGCTCAACAGCATTATCCCGGCCGTGTCCTTGCCGTTAAACTCAAAGGTAACAGCTACCAGGTGAAGACACTGAATGACAACGGTGAAGTTAGAATCATCGTCATCGATGCGAAAACTGGACGGGTTGTTTCCGGGAATTAGATGCGCATCCTGGTGATAGAAGACGAATTGAACCTGCAGGCCGATATAACAGCGGCACTGCAGGCCGAATCATATTCAGTAGACAGCAGTGCCGACGGTAATGAAGGTTATTTTTTTGCCAGCGAATACCCGCTCGATGCTGCCATCATTGATATCGGTCTGCCTGGAATGAGTGGCATAGAGGTCATACGGCAATTACGAGAACAGGGCAGTACACTGCCGGTACTGATACTCACCGCCCGCAGCCGTTGGCAGGAAAAAGTCGAGGGACTTGAAGCGGGTGCTGATGATTACCTGGTCAAACCTTTCCAGATGGAAGAGCTGCTGGCCCGGGTAAAAGCATTGCTGCGCCGTGCTACCGGCACAGCGACCACGGAACTACGATGTGGAGCCATATCGTTAAACCTGGGTACTCAGCAGGTATCGCTCAATGAAGAAACAATAGAAGTCACAGCATTCGAATACCGTATGCTGGAATACCTGATGCGCCATCCAGATGAAGCGGTATCCAAAACCCGGTTATCTGACTATCTTTATCCGCATGATGATGACCGAGACAGTAACGTCATAGAAGTCCTGATCGGGCGCTTACGCAAGAAACTGGATCCTGACGGAAAGCTCAAACCGATAGAGACCTTACGTAATCGCGGTTATCGTTTTACTCTCTGTGACAGCAAGAGTTAACAACACGGCACGAACACGCTCCGATGTCACTCAATCTACGCATTATCCTTAGCGCAACCCTGGTACTGGTGATATTCATCAGTATGACAGCCATCACGCTGGAGAGGGCCTACGTAGATAGCAGTGAGAGCACTTTACGTGACAAACTGACCAGCCAGCTGTATGCACTGATGGCCGCTGCTGATGTTGATGATACCGGTATCACCATGCCATCCAGTGAGCTTGATGCCCTGCTCGGTCTACCCAGTTCCGGTGTCTACGCTTATGTGACAGACCAGGATGGTCAAACCCTATGGAGTTCATCTTCTGTTCTGGGTGCGCGGTTGCCACAGCCTATAGCGCTGAAGAGCGGAAAACAGCGCTATACAAAAACCACGATCGATGACGTCGATTACTACAGCTTTGCCTACGGCGTAAGCTGGGCGACAGGTAACACAGAGCAGGCGCTGACATTCAACATAATAACCGACCTTCGTTCATTCGACCGGCAGCTGACAGAGTACCGTACGACACTGCTCTCCTGGCTGGTGACCATGGCATTATTATTACTGGTCATACAGGCAGTAATCCTGCGCTGGGGGCTGTCGCCGCTGCGGAAAGTCGGGAAAGAACTGAGTCTTATCGAGAGCGGCAAGCAGCAGCAGATAAATGAGGAATATCCGCGTGAGATAGAGCGTCTGACCACTAATATCAATATCCTGCTGCAACAGGAACGCGAACAGAAGACACGTTACCGCAACGCCCTGGGCGACCTCGCGCATAGCCTTAAGACACCGCTTGCTGTATTGCAGAATGCCATTACAGGTCATACCCTGTACGGCGATAAGAGCAAACAGTCAGATGATTCGATGCAGGAGCAGATAACGCGGATGAATTCCATCGTCGAATACCAGTTGCAGCGTGCAGCAACAGCAGGCGCCTCCAGTATAGGGACATCTGTTGATCTGCGTTCTGTTATCCAGCGCATCCTGAAATCATTACAGAAGGTTCACCAGGATAAAAACATCGATGTCATCATCGATATCCAGAAGGATACTATGTTCAAAGGTGATGAAGGCGACCTGATGGAAGTACTTGGCAACCTTCTTGAAAATGCTTTCAAATGGACTGGACGGCTCATCGAGATAAAAGCATTCAACGAAGATGGAAAGTGCCATATAAGCATCGCAGATGATGGCCCTGGTGTGGAACAGGACAAAATCGACGATATCCTCAAACGCGGTGTTCGTGCAGACCAGTCTATCGCCGGACATGGCATCGGTCTTTCTATCGTACAGAATATTGTCGATGCCTATCATGGCAGTTTAAAGGTTATGAAAAGCCGGTCAGGCGGCGCTGAAATCCAGCTAGTACTGTAGTGTAAAAAACAGGACAATATCCCTGGCCGTTCAGCAGCGGTTCAGCTGCATAATGATGAAATAGTCACGAGTTTTAAATTCTTGTATCAATAATACGGGAGACGACTATGTCATCAAAAACAAGTAAACAACTAATTCTATCAATCGCTGCCGGTATGGCTGTACTATTGTCGTCAGCACCTGTAATGGCAGAAGATGATAGTGAAATTCGAAGCTCCAGATCAGTAACATTCAGTAAACAGGTCTTACCTGGTGCAGGCACTAAGGATACACTGCTAAAACAGGCAGAATTAGAGAGCTTTCCTGTACTCACAACTGAGGGTTTCCGCCTGGAATCTACCGTAAAGTCTGCACTGATAGTAACTACAGATTATTACAGCCACGGAGAGGTAAGTGTTTATGATGCATCCACCGAACTGATCAGTGATTTCGATCATGATGGTTTCTTTCATCGTTACAGTGTCGCTATAGACGTAGATAGCATCTTCGATACATCGTATATTTATGCAAGGCTATACCTTAGTTACCAAGGCGGACCCTGGAACTATTATGCCAGTAGTGACAACTACTTCATCCATGGCGATAGCGAGCTGGATACATTCGTTATCGAAACAGAACTCGCCGATGGCTACCCTGCCGGCTACTATGATCTTCGCATCGAGATTTATGATGTAGAAACGAACACCTGGCTCACAAGCTATGGTCCTTATGATGATGCTTCATTATATGCCTTACCACTGGAAGACAGCTACGAAGACAGCCTCCACGAGCTGGTCTACTATCCCATAGAGACCGAGGTCATCGTGACATCACATGGTGGCGCATTGAGCTGGCTGTTATTAACCTCTCCATTACTGGTATGGCGTCTGCGATCATACGTGACTAAAGAGTATTCGGTGAATAACTGAAAGCCTGATATTGTCGACTTGATATTACCATCAGGATATCGCAGGGAAGATCCCAGTTGAAATAGCTGCTGGGCTGTAAAGCTATTCACCAGTTTTCAGTCTGCGTTCTTACCTGTTATGCCTGCTGTCAGGGCAAAGCGCATAGCTTCTTCCATGCTCATGTTTATCGGTCTCACGTGTTCACGCGGAATAAAGACGGTGAAGCCGCCGATCATGTAACTCATGGGGAGGTAGACGAGGACCTTATCCTGGCCACGGAATGACTCGGGCAGTTTTTTCTCATCTGTCTGCGTGATGAAACCGATCATCTCCGCACCGTTATAAGTCACGGCCACCACTTCACCCAAGCCCTCATCTTTAGGTGAAAAGAAGTCAAAAAGATCCCGCATGGCGCGATACACCGTTTTTATCAACGGTAACTGATAGAGGAGTTTTTCGCCGAAAGAAAACAGCTGGCGGACCAGGATGGCCTTCATCAACAGGCCAACGGCAAATACCACGACCAGCCCTGCGATCATGCCCAGACCGGGGAAATACGTAGCATTGGGTAATACCCAGCGCAGTGCCGTACCCATGGTATTTTCTGATGATACTGCCAGCCAGTACAGCAGGTAGATGGTCAGTATCACGGGTAATAGTGTGATAAAGCCTGTGAGTAATGTCTTACTGATCGATTTAAACATGAAAATAACCTTATCTTTGCCCGGTAGCTATTGCTCTACTTTGACAGTTAGTATATCGCAGGGCATGGCATGCAGTACTGCATTAGCGGTAGAGCCCAGGAGGATATCCAGGCCATGAAGTCCATGAGAACTCATGACCACCAGGTCACAGTAATGTCCATTGACATAGTCCACAATCTCACGCTTGGGGGAGCCAACTTCAACCGCCAGTACAGCATCCTTTAACTTGTGCCGTTCACTCAGCCGCTGCAGTGAAGCCCTGGCTTTTTCTAGCAGTACATCTTCATCCAGCCCAAGATCTCTTGCAGGCAGGGAGTCAAAGGCGGTGTCGATCGGAGGCATATACTCGACGACATGTAACAGGCTGAGTTTCGCATTATTGCGTTTTGCTATATCGATCGCTTTATTCAGTACGTGTTCTGCGGCAGCTGAAAAGTCAACGGCTGCCAGTATATGTGAATATTCACTCATCTAGACACCTCAAAAAGTTTTTAAAGTCTGATTATAAGCCAGAATGCAAGGGTTACGCTCAGTCATGTCTTTTGTAACACTCGGAATAAGACATTTACCGTCACTTCGAGTTTGTTTAATTTCTCTGCCCGCGCCCTGCCTTCTTTCGATGCGCGGTAATAATGCGGCGTCATCAATAGAAGTTGTTTTATCTGTTCATTGCTGTCTATGCTGGCGTGGTATGTGAGCGCTTCTTTTTTAAGCGATGTAAAACCGGGCAGTTCTGTGTCAGTTTCGCTCTGTTGCGTTTTATTTACTTCAGGATAAATGATCTGACGCAATTCCTTGAGGTGTTCAACTCCAGGGTCGACCAGGATAAGTCTACCACCCGGTTTTAATACTTTAGCGAAGGCTTCTACGCTTGCAAAACCGAATAAGCAAAAAATAATATCTACACTTTCAGCAACGACGGGAGGTTGTCGGTTAGTACCTACTAGCCAGCATATACGCTTGTTTCGCCTGCTTGACTGGATGATGGCTTGTTTTGAGATATCGAGACCGATAAAGCACAGGTTTGCCTCGCTCTCCTGTGCACTCAAAAATTGACACAGATTATCCAGGTAATAACCTTCACCACATCCCGCATCGAGAAAACAGTAATCTTTACCTTTTCTCATCTGTGACAGTACCAGCTCGTTTAACTTCCTTGCGATCGGCAGATAAATACCGGAATTGAGGAACTGGCTTCTGGCCGATACCATGTCTTTACTATCACCAGGCTGTTTTGACCGCTTGTGTTGCACCGGTAGCAGGTTGACATAACCCTGTCTTGCAATATCAAAGCTGTGGCCGTTACAGCAGCCGAGCTGCTTACCCGATAACACGAGCCGCTCACCGTCGATGGGACATGCGATATTCTGTGCTTCTATAATATTCATGCGTATTGGATAGTCTGTGACATTAGCTGCGCTGACCATGTTTATATACAATGATCGACTATCATGATTTAACCATAGATATACACGCCCTTGCTGTATAAGATTCGCCCTATGTCAGATAAGCCTATCAAAACAGATGTATTAATCATCGGTGCCAGTGCCTCGGGCCTGATGTGCGCCATAGAAGCCGGTAAGCGCGGACGTAGAGTAGTAGTACTCGACCATGCCAACAGGGCTGGTAAAAAGATACTCATGTCGGGCGGCGGCCGCTGTAATTTTACCAATATGGATATCGATGCTGTTAACTTTATCTCGCACAATCCGCATTTTTGTAAATCCGCCCTCAGCAGATACACACAGTGGGATTTTATTGCACTGGTTAACGCTCATGGTATTCCCTACCACGAACGTGATCTGGGCAAGTTATTCTGTGATGACAGCGCAAAAGATATCCTCAACATGCTGCTTGAAGAATGCAGCAAAGCAAAGGTTAAGATACTGCTGAACTGTGAGATCAAAACAGTAGAAAAAAACCCTGATGAATTATTTCAGATCCATAGCTCATCAGGTGATTTTCATACCGGATCACTGGTCATCGCCACTGGCGGGCTGTCTATACCAAAGATGTGCGCCAGTCCTTTCGGTTATAAAATTGCTGAACAGTTCGGTCACAAGATATGGTCAACTTCTCCCGGGCTGGTCCCCTTTACACTGCAGCCGCATGACAAGGTAAAACTGGAAGTACTGGCAGGAGTGTCAGTAGAGTGCCTGGTCAGCAATGAGCGAATCCGGTTTAAAGAGAACATATTATTTACTCACCGTGGTCTCAGCGGCCCCGCGATACTGCAGATATCTTCCTACTGGAAACCGGGTGAAACGATAACGATCAACCTGCTGCCAGAGCTATCAGTCGTCGACCTGTTGTCCTCTAAGAGAAAACAACAGCCGCAGATAAAGTTAAAAACGGTTTTAGCCGAAGTTTTACCGAAACGCCTGTTACCCGTTCTGTTAGATGCAGGCATCATCGAACTTCCGCTGCAGAATCTGTCAAGGGAGAAGATCAATATGGTCGCTGATAAATTACAGCAATGGCAGATCAAGCCGAATGCAACAGAAGGATATCGCACCGCAGAAGTCACCCTTGGCGGCGTGGACTGTGACCAGCTGTCATCAAAGACGATGGAATCAAAACTGACTCCGGGGCTGTACTTTATCGGTGAAGTCATCGACGTGACCGGTTGGCTGGGCGGATACAATTTCCAATGGGCCTGGTCATCAGGCTGGTGTGCCGGCCAGGTCGTTTGATGCGGGAGGTTTTATGCTTGAGGCTTGAGCTTCCTGAAACTCATGATTCTCTTGATCGCGGAGACTATTTACTGCCAAACTCATCCTGCATTTGATCAACGATGCCCCTGATGAATTCGATAAACTCATCGACGCCGGCCTGATCATTATTTCTTCGGCATTCATTCATCGCTGAGATGGCAAGATTTATTGCCGCATGATAATTACCTTTATCGAGGTGCATCTGGATACTGTCTTTTTCTGCCTGTATATCCACAACTAACCCTGCCAGTAGGAATTAAATTGATCAGAATATCATTGAAGTTGCTTATTTCATACCGTCTATTATCGCATTCAATGTCGCGCTTGGGCGCATGACGTTTGATGCTTTTTCTTTATTCGGACGATAATAGCCACCGATATCAGCAGGACTCCCCTGCACAGCATTGAGCTCTGCGACGATAGTGTCCTCATTGTCACTGAGTTGTTGTGCGACAGGTTTAAATATTTCCTGCAGCTCTTTATCATCTGTCTGTTCGGCCAGTGCCTGGGCCCAGTACATCGCAAGATAGAAGTGGCTGCCGCGCAAGTCCAGTTCACCGGTTTTGCGTGATGGCGATTTATTGTTATTCAGGAACATGCTGTTTGCCTTATCCAGGGCTGCAGCGAGCACCTTTGCTTTATCGTTACCTGTCTTCATCGCCAGGTCTTCGATAGAAACGGCAAGCGCCAGGAACTCTCCGAGCGAATCCCAGCGCAGGTGGTTCTCCTCTACTAACTGGGTGACCTGTTTTGGCGCCGAACCGCCCGCACCTGTTTCGAACAGGCCACCACCAGCGAGCAATGGTACGATCGATAACATCTTGGCACTGGTTCCCAGTTCGAGTATAGGGAACAGGTCGGTCAGGTAATCACGCAGTACATTACCTGTAACCGAGATGGTGTTCTCCCCGGCCCGTACACGTTTCAGAGTATAGTTGATCGCATCCACTGGCGACATGATCTTTATCTCAAGCCCGCTGGTGTCGTAATCCTTGAGATAGGTCTTAACCTTGCTGATCAGGTTGGCGTCATGTGCACGGTTCTCGTCGAGCCAGAAGATGGCTGGCTGACCGGTTGTACGGGCACGGTTGACAGCCAGTTTCACCCAGTCGCGAATCGGCAGGTCCCTGGTCTGGCACATCCGCCAGATATCTCCTTTCTCGACCTTGTGTTCGAGCACGACATTACCTTCTTCATCAGTAACCTGTACCTTGCCGTCAGCCTGTATCTCGAAAGTTTTATCATGTGAGCCGTACTCTTCGGCCTTTTGTGCCATGAGCCCGACATTACTGACATTGCCCATGGTGGTTACATCGAAGGCTCCGTGCTGTTTACAGAAATCAAATACCGCCTGGTATATGCCGGCATAGTTGCGGTCGGGGATCATCGCCAGGGTATCATGCAGTTTACCGTCGGTGCCCCACATTTTGCCTGATGAACGCAAAGTGGCGGGCATAGAGGCATCAACGATAACATCGCTCGGTACGTGCAGGTTGGTGATGCCTTTATCAGAATTAACCATCGCAAGTTCAGGTCGTGTTTCGTAGACCGCCTGGATATCTGCTTCTATCTCGTTGCGCTGTGCTTCCGGCAGGCTGGCGATCTTGGCATAGACATCACCCAGGCCATTGCGTGTATCAACACCCAGCTGTTCGAATGTCGCAGCATGTTTTTCAAATACGTCTTTGTAGTAAACGCTGACAGCGTGGCCGAACATGATAGGGTCAGACACCTTCATCATGGTTGCTTTCAGATGCAGCGAGAGTAATACGTCTTCGGATTTTGCCTGCTGTATCGCCACTTCGAAAAATTCTCGTAATGCCTTGCAGCTCATCACCGTGGCATCGATAACCTCGCCTTCCAGAACAGCTGTCTTTTCTTTCAATACCTTGGTATCGCCGTTATCAGTGATCAGTTCTATCCTGACATCCCCCGCTTTCTCGATGATCACCGATTTCTCACTTGAGTAAAAGTCACCATCGCTCATCGAAGCGACATGTGATTTAGATTCTGCAGACCACTCTCCCATCGAATGTGGGTGCTTCTGTGCATACTCTTTTACCGGGGCTGCGACACGACGGTCAGAATTACCTTCACGCAGAACCGGGTTGACAGCACTTCCCAGGACTTTGGCATATCGCGCTTTAATCTCCTGCTGTTCCGGACTCTGCGGATCTTCAGGGTAATCTGGTATGTCATAGCCTAGACCCTGCAGCTCTTTGATGGCGGCTGTCAGCTGCGGGATCGATGCACTGATATTAGGCAACTTGATGATATTGGCTTCAGGCGTTTGAGCCAGCTCTCCAAGTTCAGCCAGGGCGTCACCGATCTTCTGTTCATCTGTCAGTTTATCCGGAAAGTTGGCGATGATCCTGCCGGAAAGAGAGATATCACGTGTTTCGACATCGATACCTGCTTTTTTAGAGAAAGCCTGAACGATCGGTAACAAAGAATAGGTAGCTAGTGCCGGTGACTCATCTGTTTCGGTATAGATAATCTTTGGTGCGCCAGGTATAGATATCATCAGTCTCTCTCAGGATTTAGAATAGTGGAATGCTTCTATATAAGGCTGACATTATATTATAGAATCCTGATGGATTCACGACATAATCTCTGGCTCATAAATTTATTACGGGAATTTTCCGTGAAGCCATACCATGTTTAATCGATTATAGTAACATTCCGACAAGGACTGGATATTGATCTGCGTCTACGTAAAAAAGTAGTAACAGTCCAGTAACGAGGTCACCATTTAAGATGGTTCACTTTTTTAGTGCCACCAGTGAAACCAGCATAACACTGGTACTGAAAAGCAGGAGTAAAATCGACAGTACCATCATAATCTCCGCGATGGTAATGCCGAAAATCACTTCAGGAGTATAACCACAACTGGTCTCTACCCTGTACAACCATGGTAGCCATTCATCGATCGCCAGCCAGCCGGGCAGTCCCAGGTTAAAACCGCAATCGCTGAAGACGAATCCGCGTTCGGTACCGAGCAGCTGATAAGAACGCTCACTCAGACCGGCTGAGACAAGCACTGTCGATATACTCGCCAGTATGTTTATCCATGGATTATATCTGCTCAAATAACCGATAGTAGCGATGAATATCAATAGTGAGAACAACATCCTTACCTGGATACAGATCAGACAGGGCAGCTCTTCCCGGACATACTGAAAATATAAAGCCGCCGCCAGCATAAGCAGACTGCCTGCGATATAGAGCATCCAGTACCATCTGGTATTAGGCAGATGCTGTAACTGTTTGAGAATAATCAAGCTTGTGATACCTGTTGTGATAATGTCTTTTTCAGTATTCCCTAATATAGACTAGATTCGCTGTAACATCATCTCCAAATATCATGTATTATTTACGAATAATCGACCAATGAAATGATGTACTAAGGTGAAATCATGCGCTACACAGAAGAACAAATGGCTGAGATGGACATCCTGATTCGCTACAACCTGCAGAGCACGCAACAGGGTATCAAAGTTCATTCACGCGCTAATAAAGAACAGATAGCAGCTGTGCAACGTTTATTCGACAAAGGATTGGTCACGGCTGTCGATGGCGGTTACCTCACTGATCTCGGCAGAAAAGCGGCTGAACATGCCCAGGCGCTGTTATTGATGCTTGCGCCTCACCAGCAGAGCATGGCCAGTTAGCGGCTTGTAAGGTAATCCGATGTCCAGAGGATACAATGCTCAATCCTTTCATCATGCTGCTTTCTCTGTATCCCTGCTTTATTTATAGATAGTCAATATCTTCACTCATTATCGGCATAAATGACGTGTTCTCCCCAGTTCCAGGTTTTCTGGATCTCTTTACCAGATAATGGGAACAATTCTACTGTCATCTCCGGTAATCGCAGTATTGCACAGCTATTGTTGAAGACCGTGCTTCCAGGATTGATCACCAGCATACCGGCAATTCTCTCGATATAAACCTGGTGTGTATGACCGACTATAAGCACATCGTAATCATAGCTGGATAACTTCTCTCCCCAGTATTCGAGCTTATCTTTCAGCAGTACACCGTTTTTATCCAGTAGTTTAATACCGCCATGACAACCATCAGGCGGCTGGGCGTGGACCATGTATACTTTCTTGCCGGCAATACAAGCTTCGTATGAACTGGACAGATTTTTGAGAAACTGGACGGTTTCACCTTGCCCCGCCCCGTTTTGATCAAGGTATAAAAGATCATGATTACCGATGACCGTCCTGCAGTCATGCTCGCTTAACAACTTTATAGTTGGCTCGAGTCCATCCATATATCCAGCGATATCACCTGCACAGAAAACCTCATCGACACCGGCCCGGGAGAAGATAGCGAGTGCTTCAGCGACCGGGCCTGGGCTAGCATGCACATCACTGATTAAACCGATAGTAGTCATAATGACATGATTCTGCGACATTGTTCGTCATCTCGCAATCTCAATAAATAGCTATTGCTTGACACTATCAGACATCTGCATTACTTTTACCATTCGTTTTTAGACAATTGTCCGATTACAAATAGAAAAGGATCATAAAATGACTGAGAAAAACCTGTTCGAAGAAATAACCCTGGGTAAACTTAAACTGAGCAACAGGTTGGTCATGGCACCGATGACACGTAACCGTGCTGCTGCAGGTAATACTCCCACAGCGATGAATGCTGAATATTACCGACAACGTGCGACTGCCGGCCTGATCATCAGCGAAGCATCACAAGTATCACCCGAGGGCGTAGGTTATCCGGCGACTCCCGGTATATATAACCAGCAGCAGGTTGATGGATGGAGACTGGTAACCGATGCAGTTCATCAAGCCGGTGGCCATATCTATCTACAGCTATGGTATTGCGGACGCATATCCCACCCTGACCTGCTGCCGGATAAGCAGACGCCAGTTGCGCCATCAGCGATAAAACCAGAAGGTGAAACCGTAACCTTCGAAGGCATGAAGGCCTTTGTCGAGCCACGTGCTTTAACAAGCGATGAAATCCAGGCCATCGTATCGCAATACAAAAATGCAGCTCAAAAGGCCAAGCAGGCAGGTTTTGATGGAGTCGAAGTGCATGCTGCTAATGGCTACCTCATCGACCAGTTCCTGCGTGATGGCAGCAATCAGCGAAGCGATGAATACGGCGGCACAGTGGGTAATCGTATGCGCCTGCTCAACGAAGTCCTCGATGCTGTCACAGAGATCTGGGACAGCGAGCGTGTAGGGGTTCGCCTGACACCGGAGAATAGCTTTAATTCGATGTCTGATTCTGATCCGCAGTCACATTTTGATTACTTCATCACTCAGCTTAATAAACGAGATCTCGCTTATATCCACCTGCTCGAAGGCGATATGATGAGTGAATCTAGAAATGTTGATTACCGAGCCCTGCGTGATGCATATGATGGCTTGTACATTGCGAATAATGGCTATGATAAAGAGCGTGCCCAGAACGCACTGGAAAATGGCGACTGTGACCTGGTCGCTATCGGCGTGCCCTTCCTGGCAAATCCTGACCTGGTATATCGCTACCAAAATGATCTGCCACTGAACCAGGCGGACCAGGCGACTTTTTACGGTGGTGATGAGACCGGCTACACTGATTATCCTTTTGCACAGCAGTACAGTACTGAAACAGCTTAGATGGCAACGGCCATCTTTCAACTAATCGGGGATGGCTACCTATTCGAATTTTTCTCTTGAATTTCTCACTTGAGAACTCTATCTTTATGGCATGTCGGGTAAACATTTTTTCTTACTGTTAGTCTTACCGCTGGTAACGCAACTGTTGTCTATAACTGTGGCGGCAGCTGATGAATACGCTCTGCAGCGCCAGCAGATGATCGACGCCATCGAAAATGATGTCGAGAAAACCTCGAAATACCTCGATAAACAGTCATTGGATGCTTCGGTCCTGCGGGCGATGAATGCTGTTCCCCGTCATGAGTTTGTACCACCAGGTGTGCGTGCACAGGCATACGAAAATCGGCCATTACCCATCGGGCATGGCCAGACCATATCCCAACCTTATATCGTCGCACTGATGACCGATCTGCTGGCACCTGAAGCAGACCATTCAGTACTGGAGATAGGCACCGGCTCAGGCTACCAGGCTGCGGTACTATCGAAGCTCGTAGCACAGGTATACAGTATCGAGATTATCGAACCGTTAGCTAAAACGACCACAGGTTTGTTTAAAAAGCTGGGTTATAACAATATCGAAACACGGATAGCCGATGGTTATGATGGCTGGCCGCAATATGCGCCTTTTGATAGCATCATCGTAACCGCAGCCATCAGTCATATCCCGCCGCCATTGGTACAACAACTGAAAAAAGGGGGACGTATGGTGATACCCGTTGGTACCAGGTTCCAGACGCAATACCTGACACTGGTGGAAAAAGATATGCAGGGAAAAGTCACGACGCGGCAATTATTGCCGGTCTATTTCGTGCCCTTTACCGGCGGCCACTAGGGCTGTCCTCAGCATCATATGTCGCTACCAGCGGACAATCGATCTGCTACACCGCCACTGGCTTCTATCTTCATCCTGTCTGCAGTCGCACTGGCATATGAAGTTTTACTGATAAGACTGTTTTCGATCATTCACTGGCACCACTTTGCTTTCATGGTGATCAGTATCGCACTGCTCGGATACGGCGCCAGCGGAAGTTTTATCACGGTATTCAGGCGCAGCATGCTACACAATTTCAATAGCGTATTTATCATCAATACCGTGTTTTTTGGACTGTCTACTATTGCCTGTTATATCGCTGTACAGCAGCTGCCGTTCAATGCACTTGAAATTCTCTGGGACAGGTCACAGTGGCAACGGCTGTTTATTAGCTATCTGCTGCTGACCCTGCCTTTTTTCTTTGTTGCCAATGCCATCGCTCTCACGCTGATGCGTTTTCATAAGAATATCTCACTGGTTTATGGCGTCGATCTCATTGGTGCAGGTTTCGGTGCGATCCTGGTGCTGGTATTACTGCAGGAATTATATCCGACGAGCATAATTCGCGTGCTGGCTATCAGCGGCATCATGGCAGGTTTCTTTGCCTTGCATAATCTGCCTTCCGGGAAAAGAAAATTGTTTGCCTCACTGCTCTTTCTCTGTGTGTTCGCGGCTTATATGGCACCACAGAAATGGCTCGACCTGCATCCTTCAGAATATAAAGGGCTGACACAGACGCTGCAGATGAAGGATACTTCTCTGCTGTATTCACACAGCTCGCCAGTATCAAAGACCGATGTCGTGCAGAGTCCTTTCATAGCGTTCCGCAATGCCCCCGGTATGAGTCTGCAAAGCCAGGCTGCTGTTCCCAAACAGCTTGCTGTTTTCAGAGACGGTGATGAGATGACGACCATCGATCACGTAATAGATAGCAGCGCGTTGGAATATCATGACTTTCTGAGCTCCGCCCTGGCTTATCACCTGCATGGATCGGCTCAAAAGTTGCTGATCCTTAACTCGGCCACAGGCGCGCAAATATTACAGGCAGACTTCTATGGTGTAGCAGAGATAGACGCTGTCGAGCCAGATGAGCAGCTGAGCCTGCTGATAACAGATAGATATTCGGATTATTTCGGCTGGGACAGGCAAAGCAATAAGGTAACAATCCATACTATTGCAGCACGTGGTTTTACCGCAACTGACAACAGCTATGACCTGATCGTCATGGGAGCATCCGGTGCATCGGCTGGCGGTTCAGCTGGAGTGCATGCTCTGTCTACCTCCTATGATTACACCATCGAAGCCCTGCAGTCCTACCTGGCGTTGCTTGCACCTGACGGCCTGCTGAGTATCACCATGTGGACCAGCACGCCCGCACGCGGCAACCTGAAACTGTTCGCCAGCGCAGTTGAAGCGATGGAGAATGCCGGCATTGGCGAACCACAGAACAACATCGCATGGATTCGAAGCTGGAATACCGCGACATTGATCCTGAAGAAAACAGCGTTGACGGCAGAGCAGATAAACACGGTGCGGGAATTCAGCCTGTCGAGAAGTTTTGACCTTGCCTGGTTGCCCGGAATCAGCCCGCAAGAAGTCAACCAGTTCCAGTTATTGCAGGAACCGGTCTATTACCGTGCAGCCAGGTCTGTATTGGCACAGCGAGGCGTAAACACGGAAAACAGTTTTATCCAGCGGTATAAATTCGACATCAGGCCTGCTACGGATGACAGGCCTTACTTCAATAATTTTTTCAGGTGGTCCAGCTTCGAAGAGTTTCTTGCAATGCCGGGGCAAGTCGGCATATCGATGATAGGTGTAGGGTATCCGACACTTCTGTTTACCTTGCTGCAGGCTTCTGTGGCGGCTATCGTCCTGATATTACTGCCCCTGCTGCTCGTGCGCAGCGGGAAAGCAGGAGCAGGTAAAAAATCAGAAACTGGCAAAAGAAAAAATGTTGTTATCTACTTTTTGGCGATCGGCCTGGCATTCCTGTTTCTCGAGATAGCCTTCATCGAGAAATTTACATTGATACTTAGCCAGCCGCTTTATGCGGTCGCAGCCGCACTCTGTGCATTCCTGATCTTTTCAGGCCTGGGCAGCCTTTATGTACAGCGACGCATGGGATCTGATGTGTCGTTTACTATCCATGTGCTGTTACGCCGCTCGGTATTACTGATCGGGATGATCGTAATTCTATACATCACTGTGCTGCCCTCGCTCAGCAGCGCGATAATATCATTACCGGAATCGCTTAGAATCGTCTCTGCATTCATAATCGCTGCGCCATTAGCCTTCGTCATGGGCATGCCGTTCCCTCTTGGCATGGCTGCTTTACAACAGAGTAGCCCACAACTGATACCCTGGGCCTGGGGCATAAACGGCTGTGCTTCGGTACTGAGCGCGGTTCTGGCGGTTCTGTTAGCTATCGAGATAGGATTTAACGGCATCATGCTATGTGCGGTTGTCCTTTACCTGGTAGCATGGTCCAGCAGCAGGTTCAGTGCTTAGCTATTCGTATGGTAGAGCATATTCAGTCTGAGTACCGATATTTGACTGATCATCGTACACCCTGTACTCGTAACCACAGATTTTAATAGCGTCTCCATGTTTGATCTCTTTCTCTTTAACCGGGATATTATTTACATAGGTGCCATTGGTACTGTCCAGGTCATATATTGTAATATCGAGTTGCTCTGGCAGATAGTTATTGGGCACTAGCTTGATCAGGGCATGTTCACCGCTAACCTCACCATCATCTAACTGCAAGCTGTTGCCGTGGTTACGCCCTATCGTGAACTCGCCAGCCGACAAATCGATCTCTGAGGCGACGGCACCGTTAATAATATGTTTAAGTTTTATCAAGGTAAGCTTCCTAACATGTTTACAAAATACTGTAGCTTAACCATAGACTAATTAATATGAATTAGGCAGTAAAATATTCTGGAATATTTTAGATCATTTCTAAATTGATATGGTTTTGATATATCTCACATTACTTTGTAACTAACTAAGGATAAAATATAAGTTGTTAGCAGTAGGCTGACAACAAATGTGAATAAAAAAGGAGAGTATTATGGACAACAAAAAACAGCATGAAGAAGAAACCAGGAAGCTAACATTTGTTGTTATTTTCATGTCAATTTTCGTCGCAGTGTTGTTCGGTCTGGGACCGCTTATATAAATGATAGCAATGTAAAATACTGACGCACTGCATATCGAGCAGCTTGCACGGTGTCTTTGCTGGTTGCCGTTTTTATTTTGATAACCACTTTCAAACTGTATGTCACGACCGATCAGTATCCGTTGTCATGATCAGCTCAATGATTTTTTGCCTGTGCAACAGCGTGCTATTACTTTAGAAATAGCCAGTAAAAGCACACGTTCAGCCAAAGATCTTATCGAGTCTATCGGCATCCCGCATACTGAAATTGATATTATTGTTGATAATGGTAGATCAATAAGTCTAACCGACCAGGTTCGACCTGGTGACAGCATAGAGGTTTATCCGGTGTTCGCGTCTATTGGCAGATATACAACGACACAAGCGATAATACACTGCCAGCCCGAACCTCTACCTGATAGCCGCTTCATACTGGACGTGCATTTGGGCAAGCTGGCTGCATATTTGCGTATGCTTGGATTTGATACTATTTATCGCAATGATTACGATGACCCAATACTTGCAGATATATCTGCGCGACAAAAGCGTATATTGCTTACCTGTGACAGGAAATTACTCATGCGTAAACAGGTCATCAATGGTTATTTCGTACGTAGCAGAAACCCACAACAGCAAATATTTGAAATATTAGACCGTTATCAACTATATGAAAAAATCATACCGTTCAGCCGTTGTATACACTGCAATGGGATTACACAAAAAGTCAGTAAAGAATCCATCGAATCTAGCCTGTTAGCAAAAACAAGAAAGTACTATACAGAATTTTACCAGTGTGAAACCTGTAAAAAGATATACTGGCAAGGTAGTCATTACCAGCATATGAAGCACTTGATTGAGAAATGGGCTAGCGATCAATATAAGTAAATTATTAATAATCAAACTATCGATCTATCACCGAATGAATAAAATTATCACCTGACCGCTTGTAAGCAAGAGAACATCAGACGTATACTATTAGTAGTCCAGATATATAGCTGGCAGTAAATGTGCAAAAAAAAGGAGGTTGAGATGGATAACAGAAAAGCTCTGCAAGATGAAGCGAGGAAACTTAAATTCGTAGTTATCTATATGTCTATGTTCGTTCTTGTATTATTTGGTCTTGGGCCAATGATATAAACAATGATATCTGAAAGGTGGTAACTTTTTCAATTAGCATTGATCACAATAGCTAATATATTTCGACGGCTCTGAAAGCCGTCGTTTTTTCCTGTATTCCAGCTAATCGCTAACCAACAAAACGAAACGAAAAATTTGCTCTGATCAGCTTCATCGATAGCCAGATAAAGACCAGGGGGAACAGTATTGTCTGCATGACGAATACAACGATGAGATCGATGATATGGCCGCTCAGGTTATCTGCCTCAGCTTTTAATTTTTCGTAATATCGGTCGACATCCAGAGACTCCATAGCTGACTCAATACTGCTACTCATCACCTCATACCATGACTTGTCAGCTGCTTCTTTATTGATCTTCTGATTATCACTCAGATTGGCTATAGCAGTGTTTGACTGTTCCAGTTTCTGCGTTGATTCGATATAGGTCGGTTCAAGAAACGCTTTATACAGAGCATCATTAGTGATCGCCATCAGCGGTATGAAGAAACGCAGGATGATAAGAAAGATGGTAAATCTATAGAAAATGTTCTTCAGGTCAATCGAATATTGCGGTTGTCTCCAGATGAACATTACCAACAGCAAGAGTGTTATCGACACAAGTATCGAGAAATAAAACGATGAAAATATACTCAGCAGGATAGATTGTATGCCTAACGATGTTGTGCAGATAAGCATTACCCAGGAAAAGCGTTCTATAAGGTCATTGACCGGGTCCAGTATCTGGCCAGGCGTGAGGATAACACCGACACCTACTGGCTCGACTGCTACTTCCGTACCCTGCACCACTGAGATCAAGCCATTGAGGCCTTTTGCTATACCGAATGCTGCTAATGACCGTGTCAGCCCCTCCTCCGTATATCTCTCTCCAAAGGTATCAAAAGAAAATGTATCTAATAATTTTGACACAGAAAAGAAGGCTAAGGACAGCAACAACACTGATATTATGACTTTCTGGTAATTCTTCTTAAAAAAAATCATATTGTCACCTGGTTGATATCATCACATACGATTGGTTATCTATAAACAGACAATTAGCTGCTGGTTGCTGATTAATGGCCCTTGATCACGCTGGCTCAACAGCGAATATATCACTCAGCAACTTGGGTTCATTGATGTGATACCCCTGGGCAAAGTTTACACCGAGCTTACGTAATTCCTGCAGGATCTCTTCACTCTCAACAAATTCGGCGATGGTCTTGATCCCCATGCGATGACCTATCTCGTTGATCGCTGACACCATGGCAGCATCGATAGGATCGAGTACCATATCTTTGACGAAGAAACCATCGATCTTGAGATAGTCGATAGGTAATTGCTTGAGGTAGCCAAAAGAAGAAACACCGCTGCCAAAATCATCCAGTGAGAATAGAAAGCCTGCTTCATGCAGCGTTTCTATAAATTTGAGCGCTTCTGTGAAGTTGGCTATCGCAGCAGTCTCCGTGATCTCAAAACAGAAATTAGCAGTATTGAGCTTCATCTCGGCAGCCTGATCGAGGATGAATTGCATGAAGCTCTTGTCACAGATGGAGTTACCCGAGACATTTATCGACAGCATCGTATCTTGCGGAATCTTGTTTTGATGCACCTGGGTAAATACATTTTCAACCACGTATTTATCAACATCGACAATCACACCATATCGTTCAGCAGCTGGTATGAAACTTCCGGGCAAGATATAGCTGCCATCATCATGTCGCATTCGCGATAAGATTTCATAATGACTGTCATACCCCTTCTCAAGTGAAATGATTTCCTGGGCATACAGCACGATGTCTTTTTTCTCGATAGCATGTTTGACGCGTGTTGCCCACTGCATTTCTACCTGGCGTTGTTCCAGGAAAGCGTCATCCTTGGTATACACATGGATGCGATTACGGCCCTGTTCCTTGGCTGCATAACAGGCTATATCAGCCTCTTTCATCACTGTATTGATGCTTTCAGTATTTGGACTGACCTCGACAACACCAACACTGGCGCCGACATGAAAGAACTTGCCTTCCCAGGCAAAGCGGAAATCCTGTACCGCCTGAATTATTTTGTTTGCTGTCGCCTGGGCGAATGCGATATCACAACCACGCAATAAAATACCAAACTCATCCCCTCCGAGACGTGCCAGTGTATCAGCCTGTCGTGTGTTTTCATCGATGATCAATGTTACCTGGCGAAGCAGTTCGTCACCCGCAGTGTGCCCGCAGGTATCATTCACTACCTTGAACTGATCCAGATCGATGTATAACAACGCATTGTTCTTGTTCTCCTGCCTGGCTCTATCGATGAGCTGCTGTAGCTGAAGCTCGAACTCTCTGCGATTGACCAGTCCTGTCAGAGAATCATGCGTTGCCTGCCAGGACATCTGCTTCGCCATCTCTCGTGTATCGCTGACATCACGGAATACAACGACAACACCGAGCAGCTCATTTTTACTGTTTAGTATCGGAGAGACAGATTGTTCGATATCAGAAACTTTGCCCTCTCGATTCACTATACGTATGTTTTCGCTTGCCAGATTACTATGGCCAGTGTTGAGACATTGTTCAACGATGTCACGTAACGCCCCGTTTTCACTGCTATCGCTCTCTTTACATACATCATTGAGATGTTTGCCGAGCGATTGATCGATCGACCAGCCGGTTAACTTCTCGGCAACAGGATTCATGAAGTCGATACAGCCATGTGAATCGGTAGTAATTACCGCATCGGCGATCGAGTGTAGTGTTACCTGTGCTCGCTCCTTCTCGTTGATTAGCTGGGCATCGATATACTGACGTTCAAGCTCGGCACTGGCTCGAGCAGAAAACACGGGTAATATCGCACGAGCCAGGTCCATTTTCCATTGAGCCACTTTATGGTTATCAACCAATACCAGGACACCTATTACCTTGCCTTCATGATCCTTCAGCGCGACACCCATGTAACTTTCAGCATCTAATCGTTTGAGCATCTCATCTTTTGGAAACTCCCTCTGTATATCAGATCGGATGAAGTGCCTGCCTTCGCTCACTGTCAATTCGCAGGGAGTACCTGAGACGGTACAGTTGCCGCACATCTCGCTCGACTGATTGTCCCAGGATGCCAGCGGATTGAGTAAATCCGGGTTATTCTCATCCAGTTTCGCAAGCAGCACGAATCGAGTTCGAAGGACATCGGACAAGGTATGCGCCAGGTTCTTGAAGAAATCTATACCGATGGTATCCGAGGTGCCGGCGAGCAATGACTGTAATGCACTCTCGATACGTTTACGATCGCTGATATCCGTCATCGTGCCGACTGCACGTGCAGGAGCGCCAGTATCGTCAAACTCTACCACCTGTCCACGGCCCTGCACCCATATCCAGTCTCCTGCCGCATTTCTCAGCCGAAATTCTTCAACGAACCTTGGGGACTGACCATGGAGATGTAGCTCGAGATCATCGAGAACACGTTTCGCATCGTCCGGGTGTAGAGAATCTCTCCAGGTCTCGAGGTTTAGTACAACTGAATTCTCTTCATAGCCCAGGATCTGTTCCCAGCGCGGGCTGTAATATACCTTGTCGGTTTTTATATTCCAGTCCCAGAGGCCGTCCTGAGAGCCATTGATGGCATATGACAGACGCTGTTCTTTCTTTGCGTGCTGCTTACGCTGCCTGATCTCATTGACCAGTTGTTCTTCTTTCCTGGCTAGCTGTACAAGTTGATTGAGCTGTTCATCCCGCATCAAGTGTATAGTCGTGTAGAAAAAACCGATACCGACACCGACAAGCGCCGGGATTAAGAATATGTGCAACTGTAGTTCCTGAAAAGGAATACCCAGTACCAGCAAGTGCTGCCCCAGGGCCATGACAAGAACGACGGTTACAGAAAATAGCATACGCCAGAGATAGCTTTTCCAATGATTGGACATAAGCAGCAGAATGCCTGGTTTTCTTGGGGAGATTTCTTTCATCATCCTTCGTGGGTCGCTTTCACATGGGCAGGTTCAATCGCCAATGAAAAATATTGTTACATTCTTCAGTATGCGAAACAGTTAAAAATATTAAAGTTAGTGTCTGTATATGATAGATATTAGTATGGTTTATGGAAGGGGTTTAATCCAACAAATCACTGAATTAGCAGACAGTTTCTATGACAAACTATCGTCCCTGAATGTTTCCTGAACCAGGGCCTGACTCAGCATCCCTTTACACAAAGCCCCATATTATCGAATTCCATGGTGCGGCCACTTAGTGGTAAGTGCACGGGCACTTTTAATGCCTTGATGAATGTGTCAGTGCGACTACCTGCTATCACTTTTCCATCCTTCGTGGAGGCTTCGTTAGCATGTGAAGGGATTACTGCATTGGGCGTGACAAGCTCATTGATAACATAAGCGGCCTCTTTGGGCCCGGTGGTGAAGGTGTCGCCGATATTAATAACCGCCAGTTTTGCTGCATAATATTTCGCAACAACCTCTTCCTGCTCGGCGGTAATACCGGTATCACCCGAAAGGTACAGCACCAGACCATTCGAGAATGTAATGATGTAACCTGTCGGAGGACCTGCATAAGCCGTCAGGCCGGATGCTTCCAGCATAGCACCAAGCTCGCCACCGATCATATCACCTGCGATACCGTTGGAATGTACTGCCGGAACAGTAGTGATGGAAACACCGCCAACCGTCTTACTGGCACCGAATCGTACCAGCTGCGAGTCAGTTGCATCGCCGCCTAGTGATTTCAGCTTTCTGGCAAAAAACTTTGGCATCTCACTGCCGGTTATGATCTTCGCTTTTTTCGCCAGCGCAATATTTACCGTATTCGTGTTCGGCGTATCCACTATGGAAAGATCAGGCTTGTCACAGCTACCTGCATTGACAGCTTTCATATGGCGGGCACCGACATGGTCACCATGCATGTGACTGACCAGGATTACATCGATGTCGCCGAGGCGAGAATCGTTCGCGCCAGCAACTGTCATTCCAGCATCATAGAGTATGCGTGTGCCGTCGGGGTCCTGCAATAACATCGCGCGGTCAAACTTGCAGAACTCTCCATCGTGACTTCCAAGCGGTGTTATCTTCACAGCTTCTGACGATGCTGCCTGAACTGTTAGCAGCACTGAGCAGAAAAACAATATAAAGCTATGACATATGGTCTGGATAATAGTCATTTTTCCTCCTCAGCTATCTCTGTACTGCTATGTGCTTTTAAACAAAACATTATAAAAAATGTATTCCAGTTATCATAACCATCGATATCCGAGATATCCGATAAGGAAGGCTGAGCTTTCAGATACTCGAGTGATTCTCTGATCAGCATATCACCTATTCCATTAAGCCTGATCAGATCGAGAGTGGACTCTGATGGCAGCCATTGAGCTAACGACTTACTCACATTAAACAGTAATTACCTGCCGAAAAGATCTTTCAGTTTATCTTCGGCTTTTTGCTTTTCTTCTTCTGTTTTGGCATCAGCCCTGGCTTTAAGCCTGGCCGTTTCTTCATCGACTTTGGCTTTTGCTTTCTGTTTGAGTTTATTCAGTTCGGCATCGATGATTTCTTTCTGCACCACTTCACTGGCACGGTCGGTTAAACGCTTGAGAATCTCACTGGCGAGTTCTGCACCAGTGGCACCCCTGGTGCCTCCCAGATCTTTCATATCAAGACCCGGTAACTTGAGCTGGTATTCCTTATTTTGCAGTGCAGCCACTTTTGCCTGGATACTGCCTTCAGCGAATGTTACACGTCGTATGATCAAACGCGGTTCATTGCCGCTGCTTTCAGAAGGTGATTGACCTTTAGCTTCAGTTGATGAGCCGCTCCCCGAACCAGCAGCGAGGTTTTTCTTAAGTACGTTCAGGTTCGTCCTGGTATCTTCATTGATCTCGACAAATACCCGAGGAGACAGTATCGTTATCTCATCGATGATATAGGGCTCTTCCTTTAATGACTCAAGATCGATACCAGCACGTATCTCTCCTAATGAAAAGGCATAAGGCAGATCAAAGCCTTGCGGGTTTGCGATAGTCAAACCGCTAATACCGCCAGCGCCATTACTGAGATCGATCTTTACACTATCGACAAGTACGGCGGTCCCGGTAGCCTCGCTTCCATGCTTTTCAATCGCAGCTTCTATTAGGGAGTCGAGATTGGTCAGTACATAATAGACGCCACCTGCAATTGCGAAGACTATTATCAGGGCCAGACCAAGGATAACTTTTTTCATATTTGCCTCTTTACTATATTCTGTTTAGATTAAACACGAGAGTATCAGACTTTTTTCAAGTTCACACCAGCCATGTTTATAATGTATTCTGTCTGCCCTACTTCTGTAGCAGATCGACACGTATCGGCATCAGAAAGTTTGCACCGTCATCACCTATATGCTGTTCGAAACGCTGCTTGACCAGCTGGTATAGCTCATCATCCAGGTCATGATCTGTATGCGTCGCCTTGATGGTGTTGTTTTCAAATTCCTGGAAATTTCCGAAACGCATCGGCGAGTTAAAAAATTTTTCTTCGACCAGTTTGAACAGCCCATCCTCGACAGACTTTTTCACTGTATCGAATGCTGCCTGGCGTACTTCCTGCTCATCATGGAACAGGCGCAGCACTTCATTGAAATCTCCTGCAAATACAGGTTCTGATATATAAGCCAGGCCGCCAGGTTTCAACACACGGCTAATCTCTTGCATCGATGGCTGCATCATCTCCAGTGGAACGTGATGCAGGGATTTAAACATTAGAACGATATCGACTGTCTCATCCTCAAGCGGTATATCCTGTGCACCTGCAAGGGAGAATGTTACGTTAGGCAGATCTGTGATCTGCGTGTTTTTGTCATGCGCGACCCGGTCGACTTCGAGAGCGGTTATCCTGCGATCTTTACCGGCAGTAGCGATATTACGAGTGATATCAGCATTGCCGCAACCTAACTCCAGAATATGCTTACCATCTAACATTAATATGTTTTCATAAACCTCTGATTCCGGACAGCTTAATTCAATATTCAGTTTAGATATTTGCACTCGGATATAGCCTCAGATTAATTATTTTGCTTACTACAGCTTGCAGACATTATAACGTTAACAGAACCATCTTTAACCTGTAAGTCCATGAGGACAGGCTACTTATTTAACGATTGTCCGTATACAACTCTCAGTTGCATCACCACTGCACCAAGCCCTAGCAGCAATAGCCCAAAGTTCAAAAGACCGCCGATGATCGGTATGTTACTCAGCAGTCCAAGTACGATGATGACCAGGGAAACCGAGACTAATCTTCTCCCGGTCGTTGATATATCTTTGTTCAGGCGTCTCGCTGCCAGGTCTGCGAGGAAGTAGCAGGCTGTGAGGAAGCCGACGATCAGTGCTACGAAGTAAAGCGCCATGATACTCAGCCCCACCCATAACCCCAGGACGATGCCGATCAGTAGAGCGGCTGATAACGGTGCGATGAGTAATACCAGTAAACCAGCGCCGAGGCTTTTCAGCGGATCATCAGAGATCCTGTCGACCGTCGAAATAATGAAAACCGGAAACAATCGATACAGGACAAAACCGGCAATGATCATGCTGAGCACAAAGATGATACCGAAACCTCGATGTGGCTGCTGCCATTCGACCTGTTCGTAGATGACATCGCCACTGATCCTGGCATCAGCGTCTATACTGGCTTCATGAGGACTCCTGTACCGTAGATCACCATCGATAAATGCACCTTCCAGGATAATTACCTCACCAGCTTCGATCGTCACATCGCCATGCACGATACCAGATATTCGGACACTGCCAGCACCGATAATGGTACTGCTGTTAATAGTACCAGCGATATTGACATCAGCACCTGCCAGCCAGGCCTTGCCACCGACTTCAGAACTCGAAGAAACATTGATCCTGCCGCCTGTTGCGATCAGGTCATCACCGATTTTAGCGTCGATCAGCAGGTCGCCGCCGGCAGCACGTACATCATCCTGAATGTCGCCACGAAGATTAATAGAACCACCAGCAGCGATAACGTCACCTTTGATATGGTGAGCGACGAATAGCTCACCGCCTGCGACCACGACATCGCCGAAAACCAGTGCATTGATATCAACGGTGCCACCAGCCGCATAATAATCATCATCGACCGTGCCACGTTGCACAACGACTTCACCAGCTTCAGGCATAGCAAACAGCGATGCAGGTAACAGCAGCATGAACACAAGAGATAAGCTTATGATATTATTTTTGTGAATACGCATATTATTACCACTTCCAGAATTTATTGTGATCAGTTGTTTATACGATACTCATTTTTATCATATTGTAAAATATTTAAACGAAAACGATGATGCCAGATCATACAGCCTGTATATGTGTATCTGCAGCAGCTTCGGGAGAAACATTTTGAATAAGATTTTCCAGCTATTATTAATTTCGATATCGCTGACAGGCAGTGTTTCTGCATCGGAATTATTTGCCGACAGCCATATCCACTTCAACTGGGACCACCGTAAAGAGACATCTGCGGAAGAAGTCGTGGATATATTGAAACGTCATAATGTCGGCCTGACCATCGTCGCCGGCACACCTTCCGAACTAGCACTGGAACTTCAGGAAAAAGGTGGTGACTGGATCATCCCCTTCTTCAGCCCTTACATACATGAACTGGGAAAACGTGACTGGTATCTTGATGAACAGGTGGTTAAAGATGCCGAGCAAGGCTTACAGGATGGCCTCTATTACGGCATCGGCGAGATCCACTTCATGAACGGGTTCAAACCTAGAACTAATAATAGGATATTCCTTCAACTTATTGATCTAGCTAAAAAATACGATGTCCCACTTTTGATACACATTGATTCTGGCAACGAGCTAACCTTTCAGAGGCTATGCCAGGCAAACCCGGGGGTCAGGATGATTTTCGCCCACGCCGGCGGCAACCTCAGACCCCGACACATCGAAAAGATACTGCTCAGCTGTGAAAATGTCTGGGTTGATTTTGCCGCACGGGATCCCTGGCGATATGGTGGCATCAGTGAAGAAGACCATACCTTGTTGCCGGAATGGAAAAAACTGGTATTAAAATACCCGGATCGGTTTATTACAGGCACCGACCCGGTGTGGAAAGTGACTCGCTGGTCAACATGGGACACTGACGATGAGGGCTGGACACACTACCAGGAACTGTATGATTACCACTGGACCTGGTTAAAAGATCTGCCGGCGGATGTCAGAAAGAAGATCGCCTGGCAGAATACACAGACATTGCTCAAAAAATAAACAACCGCGAGCTGTCAGAACCTCATCAGGCACGCCCTTCGCGCAAAGTTTTTATCGGTGGCGTAGTCAGAACATTCCTGGTGCCAAGCAAGCCGGCGACCACAACGATCAGGATGCCGCTGAGCAATCCGGTCAAGGCGACACTGATATCGAACCGGTAATCAAAGCTGAAGACGAATACTGCGAGCAGCCAGGCCAGTGAAGTAGCCGCCAGACCCGCGAGCAGGCCGGATAATGCGCCGAGCATGGTAAATTCTGCGAACAGCCCGAGCATCAGGACCTTCTTGCTGGCACCCAGGGTGCGTAATACGGCACTCTCGAAACGCCTCTCATCCTGGTTGGACTGTATCGCAGCATACAGCACGGCAAGACCTGCCAGTAAGGTAAACAGGAAGATGAATTCAACAGCCAGTGAAACACGCTCGATGATGCCGCGAACGCGCTGCATGATGGTCTCGATATCGATCAGTGTGATGTTAGGAAATTTACGCACCAGTTTATCCAGTTGCTGCCGCTGCTCTTTATCGAGATGAACGCTGGTTATCCAGTTGGCCGCTTGATCTTCCAGTACGCCCGGTGGCACGATGGTGAAAAAATTCACGTTGAAGGTATCCCAGTCGACACTGCGCAGGTTAGTTATGGTGAAATCCACCATGCTGCCATTGATATCAAAACTGATAACATCGCCGACTGCCAGTTTCAATGTCTGTGCCAGCTGCGCTTCGAATGACATCAATGCTTGTCCTGAATCATCCGCGCGCCACCACTCACCTTCCACTGTCTTATTATCCGCCTGCATGTCACTCGCCCACGAGAGATTAAATTCCCTGGTGACAAATCGTTTTGCACGCTCACTCTCGTAATCCGAAGTGCTGACCTTGCGGCCGTTGATCTCGGCCAGGCGTGCACGAACCATGGGATACATCTTCGTCTTTTTGACGCCCATCTCATCGAAGTAAGCCGTTAAGTCCGCAACCTGGTCAGACTGTACATTGATGACGAAATAATTCGGCGCATCATCGGGCAAACTGCTCTGCCAGTTATCCAGCAGATCAGATCTTACCGTTGATAACAACAGCAGTACCATGATGCCGAGGCCAAAAGCCACGATCTGAATCACGCTGCTGCCAGGTCGACGTGAGATATTAGCCAGCCCGAAGCGCCAGGCGACACCGACACGAGCGCGAAGACGATTTAACAGCAGGATGAGCAGGTATGCAGCAATCGCCAGTGTCACTAGCGTCGCCACGATGCCGCCGATGACGATAGTCACCAGTTGCAGGTCACCGATCTGCCAGTACAACAGCAGCGACATACATAGCGCCACGGCCAGGTAGACCGTCCAGACACTCGGCGCTCGTGAGACGACATCCTTTCGCAGTACATGCAGTGGCGGTACCCTGCGCAGTGACAGCAGTGGTGGCAATGCAAAGCCGATCAGCATGACGATACCGGTAACATAACCCAGTACCAGTGATTTTAATGAAGGCGGTGGTAACTGTCTCAGCACCAGCTGGTCGAGCAGTTCTGTGATCACGAACTGGGTCAGAATACCCAGCAGACAACCTACCGTACTGGCCAGCAACGACAGCCATAACATCTCCATGGTAAAAAGCCTGATGATGGTGTCCTGTGATGCCCCCAGACAACGCATCATGGCACTGGTATTGAGGTGACGACTGCTGAAACGATTCGCTACCGTCGCTACCGCGACACCGGCGAGCAGTACGCTGATGAGCGCTGCCAGCCCGAGAAACTGCTGTGCGCTTTTCAATGCCGTATTGAGTTCCGGACGCCCTTCCTCGACACTGAGCAATTGCTCGCCCGGCCTCAGCCGCTTTTCCAGCCGTTTACGATATTTCTCGACATTGTTCGTTTCCCCTGCGATTAACACACGGTAACTCACCAGCGCGCCCGTACTGACCAGTCCGGTAGCATCGAGATCGGCAGTATTCATCATCACGCGCGGTGCGACGCTGAACATGTCTCCGCCACGATCTGGTTCATAACGGATGAACTTACGGATAGTAAATGTCGATGATCCGAGATTGACGCTGTCGCCTATATCGAGATCGAGCAGCTGCAACAGGCGTGGCTCGACCCAGATGCCACCTGCTGCCGGTATACCCGTGGTTGCCTCGTCATCGCCAAATGCCGTATCACTGATGCGCACCACGCCGCGCAGAGGATAGCCATCACTGACCACCTTGACTTCGGCCAGCTGCAGACGATCATCGGCCAGTACCACGCTGCGAAATTGCAGGGTCGTCGTCACCTGGAAACCGTTGGACCGTGCCTCAGAGATGTAATCATTAACATCGGCGCGGCCAGAGGTTATCACCAGGTCAGCCGCGATCAGTTCAGCCGACTGCATCTGCAGACCGCGCTCGATACGATCTGTGAAAAAACCGACCGCTGTAATACTGGTCACTGCAATGACCAGCCCGATAGCAAGGATCGTGAGCTCGCCACCACGCCAGTCACGCCACAACATGCGCCATGAGGTATACCAGTAAAAGCTGAAGTTCTGTCCTTGCTTTGAAGCGGAGTTTGAAGCGGGCACTGGATTAATCCATCTCGGTATCAAGCATGCTTCCAGCCTGTAACCGGATACGCTGTCGGCATAGTTTTGACAGTTCGATATCATGCGTCGCCATGATAAGGGTGGTGCCATGTTCCGAATTGAGCTCAAACAGTAACTCGATGATGCGCTTGCCGGTCTCGCTATCCAGGTTCCCGGTCGGCTCATCGGCGAAAAGACAGCGCGGCCGCGTCGAGAATGCGCGGGCGATGGCACAGCGTTGCTGCTCACCGCCGGACAACTGGTTTGGATAATGCTGCAGGCGCTCCTGCAAACCGACACGGCTCAATAGCTCTTCTGCAGTATGACGAGGGTGCGGTGCCTGCGCCAGCTCAAGCGGCAGCATCACGTTTTCCAGTGCAGTCAGACCGAACAATAACTGGAAGTTCTGGAATACAAACCCGACTAACTCTGCCCGCAGTGCTGCGCGGCCATCTTCATCGAAGTCATTGAGATTATTGCCATCGAGATAAACCGCACCCTGGGTCGGCGTGTCCAGGCCAGCCAGCAGTCCGAGCAAGGTCGTCTTGCCTGAACCGGAAGCACCGAGTATGGCAACGGAAGTACCCGCTTCGATCGCAAAATTGATATCATGTAACAACGTCAGCATGCCATCCCGGGTCGTCACCTGCTTGCCTAGCTGACGCGCTTCAACAAAAGATCCAACAAAAGATCTGGAAACATCACTCGTCATGATTAAAAATTACTCCGCTTACCTGATTGCAAAACTAACTCCGGTGCTGACATTCCTGTTAATGACAGGTGCGATCATCATTGGTTCAGGTTTAATGGTTACCCCTGGTATACACGCCTCAGTAAAAACACCGGCCACTATCCTGGTTCTGGGAGACAGTCTCAGTGGCGCCTATGGCCTGGATGCTGATGAAGGCTGGGTAGCGCTGTTACAGCAACAGGTTACCAAGCATGGCTATAATTACAAGGTAGTCAACGCCAGCGTCAGCGGCGATACCACCCGTACTGGTCTCAGCCGGGTCAAACCAGCGCTGAAAACACACCAGCCTGAAATTCTCATTATTGCGCTTGGCGGCAATGACGGCCTGCGGGGGCTGGCATTTAGCGAGGTCGAGAACAGCCTGGCCAGCATCATCGAACTCGGTAAAGCACAGGGAGCGAAATTGCTGCTGGTCGGTGTCCGACTGCCACCGAATTACGGCCCGGCCTACACTGATAAGTTTGCTGCACTGTACCAGCGCCTGGCAGATGAATACCAGGTGCCATTAGTTGCAAGGATGCTGGACCAGGTCGCTGACAATCCAGAACTGATGCAACAGGACGGTATGCACCCGACAGCTGAAGCACAACCACGAGTGATGCAAAATGTCTGGACAGGTCTGAGACCGCTGCTTGCTCAGGGCAGTGCTGAGAAGTAGATCGATGAATCGAATCAACCCTGAAAAATTATTGCTCTCGAAATGGACCGCAGTGAAACCGGTACACAAAGAGCGCCACTTTATCGTCACCAGGCTGCGACGAGATGATGATGAACAAATCACAGGCTGTAAACTGGAAGCCGTGATCAATAAAAACTGTTATGACATCGACTGGCAACAGCTGAAGGATCCATCAAGCTGGCTTATGGGGTGGAAATAACACCCTAAATGCCCTCCTCGGATCAACGGTTTTCAGCCAGTTCGGTAAAAATACGGATGTAGTCATCTGTCTGGTTCATGAAATGCTGTTTTTGTTCATCTGTAGCGGCGTGGACCAGTTTTACTGTCAGCCATGCGATGACTTGCTTATTGGCTTCATCCGCTTCAGACAGGGCATCATCCCGATGGCTATTGAATGCCTCGAAGTAAGCCCGTAAGCTTTCTGTTTTGATATCAGCATTATCATCAGAATACAGGATCTCTCTGATATTGCGCTGCCATATCTTTCTTTGTTGCAGGCGCAGGTGAGCACTGGTATGAAATTTGTAGGCGGCTCTCTCTATTACAGCTTCCTGCTGTTCGCTGAGATCACCCAGCCAGCTCTCATAGTTATCGAGCAATTTCTCGGTATATTCTTCGATGAGCTCTTCTTCATCAAGATCAACATACTCGTCATAGAATTCATCATTCTTTTCATCGATGCTGTCGAATAGCTCTGCCAGCTGTCCGTCATTTAGTAGCGGTAGTAAAACAGCCATCTCTTTATTCAACTTTTCGCCCAGCGGTTGCCATAAGGCTTGCATAGCAGTCATATGCCCGGATACACGCTGTTCGGTCAGCTGCGGTCCAAAGTCTTGCTGAAAGCTGCGCAACAGGGCCGCATATTTTTCAAGCTGGGTATTACGGTGCCAGTTGATGAGGACCTGTGTACGCTGTGCGACATGATCTTCCAACATGTCATCCAGGGAAACCATGCCCTCGACATAGGATGGGATAAGATAACCCAGGTTGTTATAGACAGACTTGAAAGAACACGCAGCGAGAACAGATAGCAGCGTGATAACGAAGATTGATTTTAAATTTAGCCTGCCCAACATTGACTTCAGTGATGTTTCAGAACGTATGTCGTCCTGTTCTGCTATAGCCTTCATTGCTCGGCTAATGATTTGCCTGATGATGTTAATGGCAGTTATCACCAGCAAAAGTTCAATGTGTCAGAGGAAACATAGAGTTCATCGATATGACTTGCGCAATACTGGCGGCCTATCCTATCTTGACGCTATCGAGCCGTGCGGAACGTGTACCGGGTATCGGGTGGTTGCTAGCATCATGGTAGCTGAATACCAGCGAGTACTTGGGCTCATCGGTCAGATTTGCGCCGGCCACATGGAATGTTCGGCAATGGAAAAAAATCACGTCACCGGCGTTCAACTTTGCGTCTACCGCTTCGGCCATTAATTCCTGGTTTTCCGGCAGGTCATCGCGCAGGAACAGCTCAGCATCAAATCGTCCCCGATCCAGTTCCAGCCTGTGGGAGCCTGGAATAAACTTCATCCCGCCCTTCTCTGCATATTCATCACCCAGCGCCAGCCAGACATTGACCAGTTCGGGGCGATCGAAGCTCCAGTAACGGATGTCCTGGTGCCAGCCGGTCCGTGTGCTGTAGGTCGGCATCTTGGTCATGATGCAATTATGGTGATTCTGGGTTAGACAGAGTGTCTCGGTTCCGATCAATTGCTTGAGTGCTGCCACTACAACGGGATTACCCGCCCATTCACGAAATACAGAGTCACGCGCATAAGCATTTAGCAGACGCCGCGGCGTGGTGCCACCGGGTGATAAAAGATCCTGTGGAGCACCCGGATATGACAGATCGGTTTCGTATTCCAGTGGCCCTAACGCCGGCGCCATCGATGACTCTACAGCATCGATCATACGACGTCGCAGACTTTCGTCCGCGAGGCCGCGCACGATAAGATAGCCATCTCGTTTGAACTGCTGGATCTGCAACTCGGATAGACCTTCACTCAGTACAGTATTTTGTGATTCAGACATAGCCCTATTATAAAATCCAGGGGGTTCTCACACCAGCATTTAAATGCTCGAAAGCTTATTTATAGCCCTGTTCGCCTCTTCGGCATCTGGTTTGTCAGCATCATCGAGTTCATATGCATCGGCTACAAACGCCGGCCCTTTCATCAGAACAATCGTAATACAGCCGATTGCTACAGTAATGACAGCACTTAAGACAGTGAAAATTAGCGAGATCGACAGGATATCGATTCCGGTCTGCAGTTTAGAGATATCGGTTTCGGGCAGGATAAAAGGAAATATCCGTACAAAAGCCGATAAAAAAAGTGGCACAAAAATGCCGGCAGCCGTGATCATTGGCAGCATCTTGAGTATGCGCCATTCTAGTCCGGTAGGATGATGCTTATTATGTAACTTTTTCATCTGTATCTATTATGACAACGCCCTGTGTGCTGAAAAGATACCAGGACAGATGGCATCGGGTTAAAATTTTACACGTTTCAGCTCTGCCTGGATCCTGTTGAGCACCTGTGAATCCATCGGATCGATGGAACTCTTGTAACTGCTGACAAACTTGCCATCACTGTCTATCAGGTATTTGTGAAAATTCCACTGAGGATAAGAGCCCGAGACCTCGGCCAGCTTTCGATAAAACGGATCTGCGTTTCTGTATGCAACCCGTGTCTTACTGAACATCGGAAATTCAACGCCATATGTCAATCTGCAGAAAGATTTTATCTCTTTTTCAGTACCCGGTTCCTGATTGCCGAAATCATTGGATGGAAACCCTAACACCACGAGACCGCTGTCTTTGTATTCTCTGTATAGTTTTTCCAGAGAATCGTATTGATCAGTATAAGCACAGCGGCTGGCAGTATTTACCACTAGTATCACATTGCCCTGATATTGTTCACAGAGATTTACCAGCTGACCTTCAGCTAACGTTTTTACATTGAAATCGAGTAACTCTGAACAGTCTTTGGCTAACAGTGCTGTATTAAACAGCGATACTATTGTGAAGAAGATAATTCGCATCTCATACCTCATAGATTAATAGTTAACAGAGAATCAAAAAGGCAACTTATCGAAGGAAGTGAATTTGCTGACGCCCACGGGCAGCTTACGCATACGTTTAACGCCTTCACCGCCCAACCATAGATCGACATTATCCGGTACGGATTCACGCAGCTCTTTCAGGTTGCTGCGAATATTCTCATATTTGTAGGCGCCGCTGAATGTTATCCCAAGAACATCCGCATTCAAACGCTCAACCGCCAGTACGAGCTGATCAAGGGGTACTTCAGCGCCCAGGTTAGTCACGCTTATATTTCGCGATGATAACAGTGCCGCGAACATCAACAAACCAAGAGTATGTTCTTCGCCTGGCAGAGTAGCCAGCAGGACACGCGGTTTTCTGGCGTTTTTCTGTAACTCGGAAATCTCACGGTTGAGGAAACGTGTCAGGACTTCTGATAAAAGGTGTTCTTCAAAAATATGTAAACTGCCCTTTGCCCAGCGTTCACCGACGATATACAGTAATGGAGCAACCGTGTCAGTGATGAATTGCTCCATCCCCTGCTGCTGATAGAGCTGTAACAGACTGGCTTCAAGTTCTGAGCCATCACTGTTCTGTAACAGTCTCAATATATGCTCAATCGAATCATTCGTTGACTCATCGGGATACAGTTCAGATTCCAGCAGATCAAGGTCGGTATCATTCAGTACTACAACTTTTCCTGGACGAAGCCCCTGGTCGAGTAGACGACGTATGCGCTGCAGACGTCTTAACTGTACTTCAGGGTATATACGCTCACCTTTATCGTTGCGAAGCGGCTCAGGAAAGCCATAACGACGCTCCCATACACGCAACGTATCCCGCGCTATACCACAGTCACGCTCGACGGCACCGATACTCAAAAATTGATGATTCATGTCTGAACTATAACAAAATATGTAAAAAAAGCAATTTTAAGCTTATTTGTCCTAGACAATACTAGCTAAATCCATATAATGAAGCAGCAGGTTGAAGAAATAGAGCAATACAACCGGTGGTTAGAAAATCCAGATATAGCATAAACTGGAGAAATGTTATGAGTAATTATGAGGAACACAGTATGACTGTAGAAAATTTTCATGACCAGGTGATACTGGCAGCAGAAGCTAGAGATATTGGTATTTTATCTCCTGTCATGACTGTAAGACGGTTACATCAAGTCAGACATAATGCGACCGTCAGTGTAATTACCAAAGGTTAATCTCCCTAGTAGGGCTCAGGTATCAACACAAACTTCAATATTTCACACGCACTCAGTTGATTACCTTGTGCCCACCGGAGAGGGTCTGGTCCTCTCCGTTTTTTTTAACAATTGCCCAGAGAGAAATTTGAATATATAAACCTGATCAAACAAGAGAGAAGCAATTATGAGTATTTCAACACTTGATCCAATCTCGATGAATGATGTTAGCGATATAGATTCTGCTCCTTATATTATCGAAGGTGAAGGGGCTAACGCATTAAAGATCTATTTTGAAAATGACGAGAATAAAGCTGTCTACATGGCAATACCGTTGCATACATCAAATACTACACATGTCAGCAGCCTGTGACTTGTGTGCTGAATCGGACATGACCGGCAGTATCTACCAGTCTTAACTGGAAGCAGAGCGAACACATGAAACTAAAAATATTTTATGACGGCTTATGCCCGTTATGCAGTATGGAGATAAACCAGTTGAGAACCTGTGACAGCAATAACCAGCTCTCGTTTGAAGATATCCATGCACCGGACTTCATCCAGCGTTATCCCTACATCGACCAGGTAAAAGCCAACAAGATCCTGCATGGCCAGGTCAGTGATGGCGGTCTGATCTACGGTCTGGATGTGACCTGTATGGCATGGAAAACGGTCGGCAAGCATCGTTGGCTGTCGATATTACGTTGGCCGGTAATACGCTGGTTTGCCGACCTCGCCTACCTGTTCTTTGCTCGTCACAGAAGTTTCATCTCTGGCCTGCTAAGCAGTGACAAAAAAGACCTGCAATGTCAGAGCTGCAATATCAAATCGAATGATTGAGCACTAAAAAAGCGACTCTCGTTTATCTGTTGATGGGCGAAAAGGTGACATGAGATTTCAATTTTTCACGTACAAAGTGCTTTTCTCCAGATCGGTGCTGTTATCAATATCATATGCTGCACTGATGAACACTGCCATGGCCAGTAACATGAGTAATGATTTTGTTATAGATGACCGCAGCAATGATGATGTGACATCTAACCTGGGCACTCGCTGGAAGCTGGTGACAGATAATGTCATGGGTGGGCTTTCTCAAGGCCAGTTAACGCTGGACACTTACAAAGACAAAAAATGTCTGCGTATGCGTGGTGATGTCTCCACCGAAAACAATGGTGGCTTTGTACAGATCGCTCTATCCCTTTCACAGCAGGATGTTTTTGATGCTTCGGCTTACAGCGGCGTCGAAATCGAAGTCGCAGGCAACAACGAAGTTTATAATATACACTTCCGTACCTCCGGCCTCTGGTTTCCCTGGCAGTCATACCGCTACAGTTTTACTGCCGGTAGTGACTGGCAGACATACCGTATCCCGTTTTCCGAACTGGAAAAATATAAAACCTTTCATAGCTTTTCACAGCATGAGATCAAGCGTATAGGACTGGTCGCCATAGGAAGAGAGTTCCAGGCTGATCTTTGCCTGGCGGCTATCAGCTTCTACCATGAGTGATTCAGCAGCCATCGTTATCGGCGCCGGCAGCAGTATCGGCTCTGCACTATGCAGGCGATGGCAACAGGATAATGCCATCGAACATGTCTTTGCAGTGAGTAGACAGCTGGCAACTGGCTCTGACCAGAATGAAGCTACAACCATAACCTATATACACAGTGACTACACAGAGGCATCAATAGACAAAAGCTGTGACACGATAAAAATGCTGATGCATGAAAATCAGCTGAGTACCATAAGCCGTGTGTGTATCTGCAACGGTATTTTACATAATGAAAATACCTGGCCCGAAAAGCGAATAGAAGAGCTGAATACCAACTCCCTGCTCGAAGTATTTACCATCAACAGTGTAACCCCCCTGCTCTGGCTGAAAGCAATGATCACACTGGTAAAAGCACCAACCGATTGCATTATCACCGTGTTTAACGCGAGGATAGGCAGTATCGGCGATAACCGTTCAGGCGGCTGGTATAGTTACCGCGCGTCAAAAGCTGCATTGAACATGCTATTGAAAACGGCTGCTATCGAGTATGCCAGGCGAGCAAAAAATGTAAAGCTGATCTCTTTCCACCCCGGTACCACAGACACAGCATTATCCAGACCCTTCCAGGGCTCAGTGAAAAAAGAGAGCCTGTTCACTCCTGATTTTGTCGCAGATCACCTGGTACGAATCATGAATACACAGCATGTCGATGGTGAATTATCATTTATCGACTGGGAGAATAAAGCAATTGCCTGGTAATGTAATGATAGCGAAAACACTCGGTTATGCAGGACTGATCCCGTTTATCGTGTTTAGTATCGGCAGCTGGTTATCATTACCGATGATAACTGATGCTACATATATATTGATTGCATATGCCGCGATAATACTGTCATTCATGGGTGCGATTCACTGGGGCGTAGCCATGGCGAATTCAGAACCCAACAACACCAGGTATTTTATCGCCAGCGTCATACCCGCTCTCAGCGCATGGCTGGCTCTGCTCATACCCCAGAGTTATGCCATCATCCTTTTGATGATCGGTTTTATCACACTGATCATATATGACTGGTCTGTAGAAAAATCACAGAGGCTGCCCGACTGGTATATCCCCCTACGAAACAAGCTGACAACGGTCGTTGTTATCTGCCTGATGGTAACGCTGCTTTCACACAGCATGCCTTGAATACGGTGCATCTAAGTAATGCGGTTAAATACAGAACAGATCGAAGCACTGGATAATCGATATCGGGCACTTTTCATAAACGCGTTAAACGGCTTCAAGAGTGCAAACCTTATCGCCACCTGTGACGACAGAAAAAACACCAACCTGGCAATATTTACTTCAGTATTTCATATCGGCTCGATGCCGCCGCTGCTCGGTATGATATCCCGACCGCATAGCGTATCGCGACACACACTGGAAAACATATTGCAGACAGGACACTTCACGATCAATCATGTTAATGAGTCAATCATACGGCAATCACACCAGACGTCCGCACGCTATGATAAAGAGGTCTCGGAATTTCAGGCAAGCGGACTGAGTGAACAATGGCAGGACGGCTTCCCGGTGCCTTTTGTGTATGAGAGCCGCATACAACTGGGCATGAAATTACGTGAGCATCATCAGCTTGCGATCAATAATACAGAATTGATCATCGGTGAGATAATCTACATCGATATTAAAGATGATGTCGTACATGAAGACGGTTATGTCGATATCGAACGAGCTGGCAGCATCACGGTGAGCAGCCTGGACAGTTATCACCGCACCGGCCTGCTATGCCATCTCGGTTATGCCAAGCCGGAAAAAACTGCCTGAACAGATAACTGCTCGTAACAAATAACCCAGGGATCACGGGCTCGGGTTGGCATGATTATTATGGATCTTTTCGATCGAGGATAGTACACCGTCTGATAACGTCAGCTCTATACTGTCAATATTACTGCGCAACTGCTCCATGGTGGTAGCACCGATGATAGTACTGGTAAGGAATGGCCGGCTATTGACATAGGCCAGCGCCATCTGTGCCGGATCGAGACCATGATTTCTAGCAAGAGACACGTAAGCCTCGGTCGCTGCAACTGCCGCAGGATTGCTGTAACGCGTGTAGTCAGGCCACAAGGTAATGCGTGCACCTTCAGGTTTATTAGCGCCGAGATATTTACCGGATAAGACACCGAACCCCAGTGGCGAATACGACAGCAAACCGACATTCTCACGCCATGATGCTTCGGCCATGCCGACTTCATAGAGACGATTCAACAGGCTGTAAGGATTCTGCACGCTGACGATACGAGGCAAGCCTGCCTGCTCAGCATAATGAAGGAACTGCATCATTCCCCACGGTGTTTCATTCGATAGTCCGATATGACGTATCTTGCCGGCTTTGACCTGCTCGGCAAGTGCTTCCAGGGTTTCCAGTATCGGCGTCAGCTGTTCATCGGCCGGCGCTTCAAAACCGAGCCTGCCGAAAAAGTTGGCTTCACGCTGTGGCCAGTGCAATTGATACAGGTCGAGGTAATCGGTCTGCAGTCGTTTCAGGCTGGCATCCAGTGCCTGCGGGATATCATTTTTATCGAACCGGGTCTTACCACCACGGATGTGCGGTATCCAGTCTGCACCGGGGCCGGCAATCTTGCTCGCCAGCACGACCTTGTCACGGCTGCCGCGTGCCTGTAACCAGTCACCGATGATTTCTTCGCTACGGCCATAGGTCTCTGCCCTCGGCGGGATCGCGTAAAGCTCAGCAGTATCGAAAAAGTTAACACCCTGGGTAAGCGCATAATCCATCTGTTCGAAGGCCTGCTCAGGCGTATTCTGCTGCCCCCAGGTCATGCTGCCCAGGCAGATGACGCTCACTTCGACGTCGCTATTTCCAAGTTTTCGATATTGCATGATAGTACCTGTGTGAAATATCTGGTTTATACTGGCCCTGTTTTTAGTCTGATGCCCACTTTAGCAACATCGCCAGGTAAAATAACCTTATAGATTACTGCTCAGAATTCAATACCGTAACAACGATATATCGTTCCTGGCGTGGCCCGTCATATTCACAGAAAAAGATATTCTGCCATGTAGAAAGTCCCATCTCCCCTTCGATGATCGGGATCGATTCTGAAGGCCCGACCAGCCCGGATTTCAGATGTGCATCACCATTGCCATCCTGCCTGTCATGTAGCCATACACCATTGGGTATCATCTTTTGCAACAGATTGATCACATCGGTCTGTACGCTGTCATCCCAGTTCTCCTGGATCATTATCGCTGCAGTCGCCCCCTGGGCATAAACATTGACCAGGCCGTGACGTACTCCGCTCTCACGGATGACCGCTCTCACCTGGCTGGTAATATCGATCAGGACTTCTCGCTGATGTGTCTGGATGGTGATGGTCTTATGCATGGCGATCAGCTCAATAAAATTTTTAAAGATAGCCTTATAATGATAACTTTATCGCATGATAGCTGCCACCTGACCTTTTGGAACTATGAGATGTTCACCGTTTACAATTTTGATCCTGGCGATCTGTTTGATCAGCAGTACCGCTGTCCGATCATCTGAAATCGAGGCTATCATCACACAGAAGCAGGCACCTGCCGGTGTTGTTTTTGAGATAGTCAGTGATGAAGCTGATCTGCTCGGTGAGCTATTACCATCAGTCAGGGCTGATATTACAAAGCTACGGCAACGCTTCCCCGGCCTTCCGGTTGCGATCGTGAGCCATGGAAGCGAACAGTTTGCCCTGACCAGTAAGAATTACAGTACCGAGCAGCGAACACATGACCTGGTAGAGTCTCTGGTCAGGTCTGATAAGGTTGATGTTCATGTCTGCGCTACACATGCCGGCTGGTATGGTGTTTCAGTAGAGGCATTTCCTGATTACGTAGACGTCACAGCGGTAGCGCCGGCGCTGATCGATGACTATGAAGCCATCGGTTATGAGATTATTATCTTGACTGAATGACCATTATTGCAACTCACTCTTGGCACGTTTCCCCGTACTCTTGTGGTTTTGTGTTGGTGCATTCTTCATCACGAAACGATGGTCTTCGACCAGGGTGAGAAGATCAAACGAGCTGATGATACCGACGACTTTCTGTTCTTTTGTGACGATCAGGTGATGTATCTTATGGTTATTCATCATACGTGCTGCGACCGAGACATCTTCATATTCAGGGATGGTATAGACTTTTTCTGCCATGATATTAGAGATCGGTGTTCCCTCTTTTTTCGCTGCCAGCAGATCTGAAGCTGAGACGACGCCTACAGCGGCATGCTCCGTGGAGACGACCGGGATACTGTTGACGCTGCGTTTTGCCATCTTCTTCTTGATATGTCCAACAGTGTGGTGAGGTTGTGCAGTGGTGACATCTCTGGTCATCAGGTCAATTACTTTTACAGCCATTATCCGGTTTCCGATATTAGTATTTAATCTTCGTATTCTGGCAGGATTTAATTTAAAAAACAGAAATATGTGTAAAAATCCGGTATTTTCTATGAAATTCGTCGATTGACTAAAATAATGCCGTCGATGCCTTGATGATCAGCATGATACCGCCGGTCATCAGCAATAGACTGATTACCCGGTTAAACCGCTTGTGATCTATTTTGATGTGAAGATGATGTCCTGCATACAGCCCCAGAAACAAAACCGGCATCAGTATAGCTATCATCCATAAGACCTGGGACGTGAACAAACCGTTGAGTGCATATCCAGCCATCCTGGCACCACCATCGAACAGGAATATCATCGCGATAGTGGCGCGAAACCTGTTCTTGTCTAACTGCCTTATCTTCAGATACAGCACGTAGAACGGTCCGCCGGTTCCAAATAGTGCCCCGACCAGGCCGCCGCAGCTACCAGCGAGAACAGCCCATTTACGGCCACCGGCATAAACCTGCAGTGGCAACAGGGAATAGATCGAATATAGCAGGACAAAACATCCCAGAGCCAGTACCAGTCCATTAGCATCGACATTAACCAGTAACCAGATCGCGATCACGATGCCGAGTAAGGAGAAAGGGAGCAAAGGTAGTATGTCGTGCCAGCAGACCTGTTTTCTATAATGATAGCTCTGCATCAGAGTGCCGCTGTAACTCAATAGCCCAAGTACGGGGACAACCAGTGTCAGAGGAAAGATGAATGCCAGTAACGGGATAGCGATCAGTCCAGAACCAAATCCGGATAAACCCTTCACCGCATATGCGAAAAAGATGATCGTTATGCACAGTATGATCTGTACCGGTGTTAGCTGAAGGAGATCGACAACCATATATGTAATTTAAATTAAAATGGCGGACCGGACGGGATTATTCGGCGCGTCCAGCGCCTCACCCTTTGGGGCATCTGCACAAAACGCAGATGCTCAAAATTGTTCCAGACAATT
>SWCD01004210.1_pt1 | contig 56123 bp, 57 predicted proteins | sample 4693011 | NCBI WGS metagenome assembly SWCD01 (sample SAMN10267278, study PRJNA491770) | bioreactor metagenome | isolation source: DHS bioreactor inoculated with marine | place: Japan: Omine Ridge, Nankai Trough
GGGGGGGCAAGCACGGGTCACACCGTTTCGATGTGACAGCCGCGCGCAGGCCGCCTATATACCCCGAAACGGAGTATGATATGCGCGATCTCAAGACCCCCGCGGGCCGCCACCCGGAAAAGGCCCATCGTCCCGACCAGGCCCAGCCGAAGAAACCCGGCTGGATCCGGGTGCGCGCGCCGGGCGGCAAGGGCTATGCCGACACCCACCGGATCATGCGCGAGAACGGGCTGGCGACGGTCTGCGAGGAGGCGGGCTGCCCGAACGTCGGCGAGTGCTGGAACGCCGGTCACGCGACGATGATGATCATGGGCGAGATCTGTACCCGCGGCTGCACCTTCTGCAATGTCGCGACCGGGCGGCCGAACCCGCTCGATGCCTTCGAGCCGGGCCGGGTGGGCGAGGCGGTGGCCAAACTCGGGCTCAACCACGTGGTGATCACCAGCGTCGACCGCGACGACGTGGCCGATGGCGGGGCCGAGCATTTCGCCATGACGATCCGGGCGATCCGGCGCAAGGCGCCCGGCACGACGATCGAGATCCTGACGCCGGACTTCCTCAAATGCGCGCCGGAGGCGCTGGAGGTGGTGGTCGAGGCGCGTCCGGACGTGTTCAATCACAACCTCGAGACGGTGCCGGGGCTCTACCCGACGGTGCGGCCCGGGGCGCGGTATTTCCACTCGCTCAGGCTGTTGCAGCGGGTCAAGGAGCTCGATCCGGCGATGTTCACCAAGTCGGGCATCATGGTCGGGCTCGGCGAGGACCGCCAGGGGGTGATGCAGGTGATGGACGACATGCGCGCGGCCGATATCGATTTCATCACCATCGGCCAATACCTTCAGCCGACGCCGAAACACCATGCGGTCGACCGGTTCGTGACACCGGAGGAGTTCAAGGCCTACGAAGAGGCGGCCTACGGCAAGGGGTTCCTCACGGTTTCCGCCACGCCGCTGACCCGATCGTCCTATCACGCGGGCGACGATTTCGCGCGGTTGAGGGCGGCGCGGCTGGAGAAGCTGGGCCGGTCCGACGCGCTGCAGGAGTGACGTCAGGCACGGTTCGAGCGGAGGTGCCGCGCGCCGGCCGCAAGGTCGGCGGGTTTCGACACCGCCTTGCGGCTCGGGTTTCTCGCAACGATGTTCTTGGGTCCGGGCGGGCGCGGCGCGGGCTTGGGTCAGGCGTCGCGCGAACCGCTTTTGCTGAACGACACCGGCCTCTGCGGCGTGCGGTCGACCGTCAGGGTGAACACGTCGGGGCGGGCGTAGTGCCCGGTGGCGTCGAACTTGCGGCGTGAGGCCCTGGCGGCGGCGACGTCGATCTCGGCGGTCAGCAGGCCTTTTTCGCGGTGCATCGGCCCGGCCAGGAGACCGCCGAAGGGCTTGTAGATCACCGCGTCGCCGGGGTTGACCCATTCGTCCGGTTTCGCAAACAGCTCGTCGCGGAACGGCAGGTCGGCGGGGATGTCGGCGGCTTCCAGCGCGGTGGCGCAGCCGATCACCCAGCACCCGCCTTCGCGCGCGATGTGCTGCATTGTCGCGAGCCAGGTCTCGCCGCTGTCCCAGGTCGGCGCGACGTAGATGTCGATGGCCTGGGCGTAGAGCGCGTAACGCGCGAGCGGCATGTAGTTTTCCCAGCAGATCAGGGCGCCGATCCGGCCGACCGCGGTGTCGACCACGTTGAGCCCCGATCCGTCGCCGAAGCCCCAGACCATGCGCTCGGGGTTGGTCGGCATCAGCTTGCGGTGGGTGTTGGCCAGGCGGCCGTCGGCGTCGATGATCGCGCAGCTGTTGTAGAGGGTCGAGCCCGAGACCGCGCCGTCGACCTCCTGGAAACCGATGACCACGACGACGCCGTGCTCGCGGGCCGCCGCGCGCAGCGGCGCCAGACCGTCGCGCGACAGATCGACCGAATTGGCCTGCGACAGGGCGAACAGCGCGTCGGTGGTGCCCATCCCCGCGCCCGGCGGCAGCCGCCAGACAAAGGTGGGATAGCCCGGCAACCAGGTTTCGGGAAAGACCACCAGCCCGGCGCCGCCGGCGGCGGCTTCGGCGATGATCTCGACCGCCCGGTCCAGCGATCTTTCGAGATCAAGATAGACGGGCGGATACTGAACGACGGAAACCATGGTCATGTCGGGTCATCCTTGTGTGCGCCGCAGGAGCCGGCAAGCCGCAAGGGTAGCAGATTCCCGATGCCGGCGGGGAACTTCCTCGTCGGGCCAGGACCGGCCGCGGGCAGGGCCGACCACAAAAGGGCGGCCCGGTACGCGCGGGGAAGGTCAAGTCGGCCGGGGTACCCGCGACCGACTCGGTGCCGAATGCGCAGCGTTTCGGGCCGGAGATCGCCGCCCGGGGCGTCAGTCGGCGAGCGCCTGGTAGCACTCGGTGACGAGCTGGTCCGGCGGAACGGCCGAGGGATCGTTGGCGTAGATCTCCCAGGTCGGGGCCGCGTAGCGCAGCCCTTCGGCCTCCATATGGGCCATCATCTCGGCGTAGGCGGGCCGCAGCCCGTCGTAGCCGCCCGTCAGGGTGAAATGCAGCACCCGGGCGCCGGGCGTCACATCGGCCTTCACCGGGCCCTGGGCGGCCGCCATGTCGTCGCGCGCGACGATGAAGCCCGCGCGGAAATTCAACGCGGTTTCGCAATAGGTGGGGTAGACCGACAGCGCACCGCCGGCCGGCGGCACCCCGTGGTGCTCCATGAACTCCCAGACCTCGCCGAAGGCGGTCGACATCGCGCGGCCGACATCGGACGGGTCCATGGACGCGGTTCTTTCAACATAGAGATAGGGCGTCTCCTGCACGTCAACGAGCGCGAATCTGGGCATGGTGTCCTCCCTCTGCCTGGCACCCCCAGTCTAGGAGGCAAGGCAGGGGCCGCCATGACCGACGTCAAATGGCGGCCGCGCGGGCGCGGGGTCAGTCGGACAGCGGCAGGCGCTTGAGGTAGGCCGCGATCGCCGCCCGGTCGCTCTCGGGCAGGGCTGCGAGGTTGTCGATCACCAACGCCATATGGCCGCCGGCGCTGTCATACTCCGGGGTGAAGCCGGAGGTGAAATACTCCACCAGGTCGGGCGCGGACCAGTCCAGCTGCGCCGGCGTCAGGTCGGGGAATCTGCCCCGTCCGGCCGCATTGGGCGCGCCGGTGAGCCAGTCGGCGCCGGTCTTGAGCCCGCCCAGCGCCGTGCGCGGGGTATGGCATTCGCCGCAATGCGCCAGCGCCTCGACGATCTCGCGGCCGCGGGTCTCTTCTGGGCCCAGTTCGCCCTGCATCACCCAGCCATCGCGCAGGTAGAGCAGTTTCCAGCCGCCGAGGCTCGCGCGGATGTTGAACGGAAACCCGATCTCGTGCGGCGCGTTTGGCGTCGGGTCGGCGGGCAGGGTCTGCAGGAAGGCGTGCAGGTCCACCACCTGTTGCGGTTGCATGCGCCGGTAGCTCGCATAGGGGAACACCGGGTAGAGGTGCTGTCCTTCGGGCGAGGTGCCGTGATGCAGCGCGTTCCACAGATCGAGCGCAGACCAGTCGGCGATCCCGTGCTCGGGATCCATCGAGATATTGGGTGCGGTGAAGGTGCCGAAAGGCGAGGGGAAGTGCTGGCCGCCACCGAGCAACCGCTTGGCTTCGCCCGATGCGCCCTCGGCCATGTGACAGGAAGCACAGCCGGCCGCGGTGAACACCAGCTCGCCGGCCGCCGCATCGGCCGTGAGCCCCGCCAGCACCTCGGGCCCATCGCTGCGCGGGCGGGTCACGAACAGCCCGACGGCGGCGGCGACGAGACCGAGGACGACGAGGGTGAGGAGGAATCGGCGCATGTGGATCTCCGTTGTCTCGCGGATTGAGCCCGCTGCGCTGTGCGCTGACAAGCGCCCGGGGGCGCCGGGGGGCGACTTTCAGTGATGAAACCGGCGCGGGGTTGTCCCGCGCCGGCTTGTGCCGTGTCGTTGTCAGGGTCGGTTGCGGCTCAGCTGTCGGGCGCGCGGTAGGCCTTGTGGCAGGCGCCGCAGGCCCCGCCCAGCGGCCCCATCGCACCCTGGAGGCTGGCGAGGTCGGTGCCGGCGGCGGCTTGCATCGCGGCGGCTGCTTCCCGCAGCGCCGCTCCCTTGGCCATGACGTCGGGGAAATTGTCCCACATCGTCGCCAGCGCGCGGGTGCCCTCGATGCTCATGTCGTCGGTGCCGGGGGCCCACATCGGGCCGGCGTTGAGCGACGTGAGGGTGGCCAGGTTGTCGGCGGCGGCCTGTGCGGCCTCGGCGTCGTATTCGACCTCGCCCTTGGCCATCGCGCCGAGGGTGCCGAGGTTGAACGAATAGAGCTGCATCTGGCCCTGGCGAGCCTTCACGGCGGGGTTCGCGTCCTGTGCGGCGCTGGCGCCGGCGAAGAGCGTGGCGGCGACGGCGGCGGCGGAAAGGCCGAGGAGAAGGGAGCGGGTCTTGGACATGGGTAACTCCTTATTGGGCTGGAAACTTGCATTGGGTGGGTATGACCCCTGCAAGAATATCTGTTATGAAACCGAAAGTAATTCCCAGAATGTGCGGAGGTTCTGTGCGGAAATGGATAGGTTCGACTGGGATGATGTCCGGGTGATGCGGGCGGTGGCCGAGGCCGGATCGCTCTCCGGGGCGGCGCGGGCGCTCGGTGTCAACCATGCCACCGTGCTGCGGCGGGTGTCGGCCTTCGAGCAGGCGACCGGCGTGACGATCTTCGACCGGACCGCGCGCGGCTACCGGGTGGCGCCGCGCCGGGGCCGGGTGCTCGCGGCGATGCGCGCCATGGAGGAGGCCGCGCTGGGCGTGGCGCGCGCGCTCGATGCTGCCCGCGCGCCGCTCGCGGGCACCGTGCGGGTGACCTCGACGGACACGCTCTGCCTCACCGTGCTCGCGCCGATCGTGGCCCGGCTGATGACCGACGCCGAGGGATTGACGATCGAGCTCAATGCCCAGAACCAGCCCGCCGACCTCGCCCGGCTCGATGCCGACATTGCCGTGCGGCCGGCCCATGCCTTGCCCGCCGGGCTGGTGGGCGCGCGCGCCGGCCGGCTGGCCTTTTCGGTCTATGCCGCGCCGGGCGGCGAGTCTGCCTGGCTCGGGTTCGCCGGGTCGCTGCAACGATCTTCGCCTTCCGACTGGCTCGACCGCAACATTGCCGAGGCCGATATCGCCGGACGCGCCGACAGTTTCCCGGTGCTGCGCGAAATGGCTGCGGCCGGGCAGGGACGGGCGATCCTGCCCTCGGTTCTGGGCGACCCGGACGCGCGACTGGTCCGGCTCGACGATATCCTGCCGCCGATGCTCGTCGATGTCTGGGTCGCCAGTCACGTCGATCTCGCCGAGGTCCCGCGGATCCGGGCGGTGCGCGAAATGCTTCTGCGAGCGCTGGCGGGCACCCCCGAGATGGCGCCGGTATCAGCCGACGAGCGGACCTGACCGGGGACCGGACCTGCGACCCCGCGCGGATCTGTCTGCGGGCGGGGCCTGCTGTCGGAGTCTGGATCCGTTGCCCCGATTGATAACATGAAAACAGCGCTTTAAGGCGTGAAATTCATCTGGTTATTCGGGCGCAGATCAGCCGCCTCTGCACCCGGAGCGCGCCCCTCGCGGGCCCCCATGCCGAGACGGCGAAGCCGGGGGTCAGGGCCGGACCCGGCCCGGCCGCAGGCCTTCGATCAGCATCCAGTCCGGCGTGCCGAAGAGCTGTTCCAACCCCCAGATCGCGAGGGCCAGGGCGATCACCGCGAGCAGCAGCTTGACCCGCTTCTCGCCCGGCGGTCTGCGCGCCCAACGGGCCATGCGCAGGAACTGGCGGGGGTTGAAGTTCATCCCCTAACACTCTGTGAAAAAACAAGATACCGGCGTTCACTCATCATCGGTAAACCGCACCTTGCCGATATAGGGCAGGTTGCGATTGCGCTGGGCGAAGTCGATCCCGTAACCGACGACGAACTCGTCGGGGATCTCGAACCCGGTCCAGTCCGCCTGGATATCGACCTCGCGCCGCGACGGCTTGTCGAGCAGCGCGATGGTCTTCAGTCGCGCCGGCCGGCGGGCCTTCAACAGCCCGACCACGTGTTTCAAGGTGTAGCCGGTGTCGACGATATCCTCCACGACCAGCACGTCGCGGTGATGAATTGCGCCGCGCAAGTCCTTGAGAATACGCACTTCCCGGCTCGACTCGGTCGAGTTGCCGTAAGAGCTGGCCTCGATGAAATCGACCTCGACCGGCAGGTCGATCTCGCGCACCAGGTCGGCGATGAACACGAAGGAGCCCCGCAGGAGCCCCACCACCACCAGCTTGTCGGTGCCGTCGAAAGCGTCGTGAATGTCCTTCGCCAGCGCCTCGACGCGCGCAGCGATGGTCTTGGCCGAGATCAATTCGTCTATGACATATGGCCGCGTCGGCATCGTCGCCCCCTTGCGCTGCTTGCATCTCACCGTCAGCTTAGGCAAATCACGGGCCAAGTCACGGGTGGAAACAGCGACATGCCGACACATGGCGAATCCAGGGTAATGCCGCACAGCGCCCGGCAGATGTACGACCTTGTCGCCGACGTGCAGCGCTACCCGGATTTCATCCCCTGGATCGTGGCGGCGCGGATCCGGTCGGTGGTGCCCCAGGGCGACGGCCGGCAGAAGATGGAGGCCGACCTGGTGGTGAGTTTCAAGGTGTTTCGCGAGAAGTTCGGCAGCCGGGTGCTGCTTGACGAAGCGAACCGCCGGCTCGACATCGAATACCTCGACGGGCCGTTCAAATACCTGCGCTCGACCTGGGAATTCGCCGATGTCGCGGGCGACCCGGGCAACTGCGAGGTGTCGTTCTTCGTCGATTTCGAGTTTCGCAACCTGGTGCTTCAGAAGGTGATCGGCGTGGTCTTTCACGAGGCGATGCTGCGGATCGTGCGTGCCTTCGAGGAACGGGCCAAGGTGCTCTACGGCTGAAAACCGATCGGACGCCGCCGTCGCGCGCGACACCGCTTGACCGCACCGAGACGCCGCCGCACTCTCCGCCGCATGAGTTTCGTCGCCCGTATCACCCGCACACCGATCGCCTATGAGGCCGCGCCGGCCGCCGAGACGGCGACCCAGTTCGCCGACCTCGGCCCGGAGCTGCGCGAGCTGCTCGCGGGCACCGCCGGGTGCAGCCCCTACCTCAGGGATCTTTCCCAGCGCGAGGCCGACTGGCTGCGGCAGGCGCTGTCTGCCGCCCCCGAAGCCGTGCTGGAGGGTGAACTGGCCGCCGCGACCGGCGACAGCGACAGCGATTTGCGGGGGGCGCTGCGGACCGCCAAGCGCCGCGTCGCGCTGCTGGCCGGCCTTGCCGATCTTGCCGGGGTCTGGACCCTCGAGGAGGTCACCGCGGCGCTCACCCGGCTGGCCGACATCGCCACCGACCGGGCGCTGAAGCTCCATGTCGGTCAGGAGATCGCCCGCGGCAAGCTGCCCGGGGCGAGCCTGGACGACATCGGCACCGCGGCGGGTGCGGTGGCGCTGGCGATGGGCAAGATGGGGGCCGGCGAGCTCAATTATTCGTCCGATATCGACCTCATCATGCTGTTCGACGAAAGCCGGTTCGAGCGCGACGATTTCCACGAGGCGCGGGCGAGCTTCATCCGCGCCACCCGCCGGATGAGCGCGACGCTCAGCGAGATGACCGCCGACGGCTACGTGTTCCGCACCGATCTGCGGCTGCGGCCCGACCCGTCGGTGACCCCGGTGATTCTCGCCATGGCGACGGCCGAAAGCTACTACGAGAGCCTTGGCCGGACCTGGGAGCGCGCCGCGCATATCAAGGCGCGCCCCTGTGCCGGCGACATCGCCGCCGGCGAGGCCTATCTCGAGCGGCTCACCCCCTTCGTCTGGCGCAAGCATCTCGACTTCGCCGCGATCGAGGACGCCCACGCGATGCGGTTGCGCATCCGCGAGCACAAGCGTCTGCGCGGCGCACTCGTGCTCGAGGGCCACGACATGAAGCTCGGGCGCGGCGGCATCCGCGAGATCGAGTTTTTCACCCAGACCCGGCAGCTGATCTCGGGCGGGCGCGACCCCGACCTGCGCCTGCGCGCGACGGTGCCGGGCCTCGCCATGCTGGCGCAGAAGGGCTGGGTGCCGCCGGAGACGGCGGAGGTGCTGACCGGGCACTACCGCCGCCACCGCGAGATCGAGCACCGGGTGCAGATGGTGCGCGACGCCCAGACCCACAAGCTGCCCTCCGATGCGGGCGAGATGGGCCGGATCGTCAACCTGATGGGCGAAACCGACGTGGCGGCCTGGCGGGCACGGCTCGCAGCGGCGCTCGGCGAGGTCCACGGGCTCACCGAGGGGTTCTTTGCCCGCGACGAGAAAGAGGCCGATCTGCCGGAGTTCGTCGCCGAGGACGAAGAGGTCATCGCCCGCTGGCGTTCCTACCCGGCCTGCCGCTCGCCGCGCGCCAGCCAGATCTTCGAACGCCTCAAGCCCGAGCTGCTCGCCCGCCTCGGCAAGGCCGCGCGGCCGCGCGAGGCGCTGGTGCAGTTCGATGCCTTCCTGCGCGGGCTGCCGGCCGGCGTGCAGCTGTTCTCGCTGTTCGAGGCCAACCCCTCGCTGGTCGACCTGATCGTCGATATCGCGGCGACCTCGCCGGCGCTTTCGACCTATCTCGGGCGCAATGCACAGGTGCTCGACGCGGTTCTGGGCGGCGATTTCTTCAAGCCCTGGCCCGGGGTCGACGGGTTGGCCGGGGATCTTGCCGGCAAGCTTGCGGCGGTGGTGGACGATTACGAGGAACAGCTCGATACTGCCCGGCGCTGGAAGAAGGAATGGCATTTCCGCATCGGCACCCACCACCTGCGCGGGCTGGTGACCGGCCGCGATGTCGGCGCGCAATACGCCGACCTGGCCGAGGCCACGCTGCGCGCACTCTGGCCGGCGGTGGTGACCAGCTTCGCCGCCAAGCACGGGCCCCCGCCGGGCCGCGGTGCGGCGCTGATCGGCATGGGGTCGCTTGGCGCGCGCACCACCTCGGCGACCTCGGATCTCGACCTCATCGTCATCTACGACGCCGCCGGCGACGACAGCTCCGAGGGCCGCCGCCCGCTGGCCAGCCGGGCCTATTACGCGCGGCTCACCCAGGCGATGGTCACCGCGCTGTCGGCTCCGATGCCGGAGGGCAAGCTCTACGAGGTCGACATGCGGCTCAGGCCGTCCGGGCGCCAGGGGCCGGTCGCCACCGCGCTCGAGAGCTTCCGCGCCTACCAGAAAGACGAGGCCTGGACCTGGGAACACCTCGCCCTGACGCGGGCGCGTCCCGTCGCCGGCAGCGCCGCGATCGGCGCCGATGTCGATGCCGTGCGCAGCCAGGTGCTGGCGATGCCGCGCGATGTCGAACAAACCCTGGTCGATGTGCTCGACATGCGGGCGCGCATCGCCGAGGCCAAGGGCGCCAGGGGCGGTGCCTTCGAGACCAAGATCGGCCCCGGCCGGCTGCAGGATATCGAGCTGCTCGGGCAATGCGCGACGGTACTGGCGGAGGCCGGCCCGCGCGATGTCGAGGGCCAGATCGCACGCGGGGTCGACATCGGCTGGATCGGGGCCGACGAGGCCCAGGCGCTGACCGCCGCCTACGATCTGCTGTGGCGGCTGCAATCGGCGGCGAAACTGCTGACCGACGGCCGGCTCGACCTCGACGCGGTCGGGCTTGGCGGGCGCGAATTTCTGCTGCGCGAGACCGGGGCAGAGACGACCGACGATCTCGCCGGCGAGATCGAACGCCGGGTGACGGCCGCGCAGGTCGCGGTCGACGCCGCGCTGGCACGACCGCCGAAAGGCCGGGGATCATGACCGAGAAAACCCACCCCTTCGATCCGCGCGGGTTGATCCGCGAGGCCTACCGGATCAATGGCATCACGCTCGCCGAGGTGCGGGTGATCTTTCTCGACTGGGCGATCAGCCGACCGGACGCGCCGGGAGAGGCCGAGCAGATCGCGGCGCTGCTTGCGGCCTATGGATCGCAGACGCCCGATCACCCAATGAGCGCGGTCCTGCGCGCCGGGCTCGCGGCGAGCGCGGTCCCGCCCCGGGGCCGGCGCGGCGGACGCAAGGGGCGGGTCGGCTGAAGGGGCCTGCCCCGGAGGCGCTACCGGGCCGCAATCGGGGCCGCTCGGCGCCTTCGTTCTGATTTTGGCGACCATGTTCCCGGGTCCGGGCGCGCGGCCCAGCCGTCACGACCGCGGAGCGGGCATTGGTCCCCCAAATCCCGGGCCAAGCCGCGACACGCCCTCTTCTTTGGTTCAAAAATACCTCGGGGGTCCGGGGGCGGAGCCCCCGGCACGCCCGCCGCAGGCGGCGCGCGTCAGCGCGCAAACCCCGCCCGGGCACCGTGTCAGCGCGCGAGCGTCGATGCGGCGCGCGCGAGTGCCTCGATCCCGACCCAGTCGCCGGCCGCGACCATATCCTTCGGCGCGACCCAGGACCCGCCGGCACAGAGCACGTTCGGCAGCGACAGATAGGTGCCGGCGTTCTCCGGGCTGACGCCCCCGGTCGGGCAGAACCGGATGCCGGGGAGCGGTGCAGCGAGCGATTTCAGGAACGGGGCGCCGCCGGCGGCCTCGGCAGGGAAGAATTTCAGCACCGCGTAGCCGCGCTCGAACAACCGCATCGCTTCCGACGCCGTGGTCGCGCCGGGCAGCAGCGGCAGGCCTTCGGCTTCGGCGGCGTCGAGCAACCGGTCGGTGGCGCCGGGCGAGACGCCGAAACTGGCCCCGGCCGCCTTGGCGGCGACGACGTCTTCGGGTGTGAGCAGCGTGCCCGCGCCGACCACGCCGCCGGGCACCTCGGCCATCGCCGCGATCACCTCGAGCGCGGCCGGCGTGCGCAGCGTGACCTCGAGCGCCGGCAGGCCGCCGGCCACCAGCGCTTCGGCCAGGGGCCGCGCGGCCCGCACGTCGTCGACCACCAGGACCGGCACGATCGGGGCGAGGCGGCAGACCTCTTCCACCCGTTGGCTTGCTTGCTGCGGTGTCATTCGTTTGCTCCCCTTCAGATCACGGTGGCCGCGCCGGTATCGGCGGAGCCGGCGTTCCGGCGGAACACCTCGAACAATTCGCGCCCCAGGCCGAAGGCATTGGCGCTCAGATCGGCGCGGACCGGCGTGCGGGCCGCGAAGCCTTCGGTCAGGACCTCCAGCGTCCCGGCGCGCGCGTCAAGCCGCACCACGTCGCCGTCGACCAGCTTGGCGATCGCGCCGCCGTCGGCCGCCTCGGGCGAGACATGGATCGCCGCCGGCACCTTGCCGGAGGCGCCCGACATCCGCCCGTCGGTCACCAGCGCCACCTTGAGGCCGCGGTCCATCAGCACCGAGAGGGTCGGGGTGAGCCCGTGCAGCTCCGGCATCCCGTTCGCCTTCGGACCCTGGAACCGGACCACCACGATCACGTCGGAGGTGAATTCGCCGGCCTTGAACGCCGCTTTCACCGCGGCCTGATCGTGAAACACCCGCACCGGCGCCTCGATCAGCTGCGAGTCCTCGCGCACCGCCGAGACCTTGATCACTGCCTGGCCGAGATCGCCCTGCAGCCTCACCAGGCCGCCGGTCGCCTGGAACGGGTTCGAGGCCGGGCGCAGGATCTTGTCGTTGAGGCTCTCGCGCGGTTCCTCGGCCCAGACCACCCCGTCGGGCCCGAGTTTCGGTTCGCGGGTGTAGGCCGCGAGCCCCTGGCCAGCGACCGTGGTGGTGTCGGGATGCAGAAACCCGGCGTCGAGCAATTCGCCGATCAGGTAGCCGAGCCCGCCGGCGGCGTGGAAATGGTTCACATCCGCGAGCCCGTTCGGGTAGACCCGCGCCAGCAGCGGCACCGCTTTCGAGATGTCGGCGAAATCCTCGAGGGTGATCTCGACCCCGGCGGCGCGCGCCATGGCCGGCAGGTGCAGCACCAGGTTGGTCGACCCGCCGGTCGCCATCAACCCGACGATGCCGTTGACGATGGCCTTCTCGTCGAGCACCTGCGAGACCGGGGTGAATTCGTTGCCGAGGCCGGTGATCGCCACCGCCCGGCGCGCCGCCTCCTCGGTGAGCGCGTCGCGCAACGGCGTGCCCGGGTTGACGAAACTGGCACCCGGCAGGTGCAGCCCCATGAATTCCATCAGCATCTGGTTGGTGTTGGCGGTGCCGTAGAAGGTACAGGTGCCGGGCCCGTGGTAGGCCTTCATCTCGCTGTCCATCAACGCGCGCCGATCGACCTCGCCGGCGGCGTATTTCTTGCGCACCTCGGCCTTCTCGTCATTGCCGATGCCGGTGGTCATCGGCCCGGCCGGCACGAAGATGCCGGGGATATGGCCGAAGGTTGCGGCGGCGATCACCAGCCCGGGCACGATCTTGTCGCAGATCCCGAGATAGAGGGCGGCGTCGTAGCAATTGTGGCTGAGCGAGACCGCCGACGAGAGCGCGATCACGTCGCGCGAGAACAGGCTGAGCTCCATGCCGGTGAAGCCCTGGGTGACACCGTCGCACATCGCCGGCACCCCGCCGGCGACCTGCGCGGTGGCGCCGGCGTCGCGGGCCGCGGATTTGATCCGGTCGGGATAGTCCTTGTAGGGCGCATGGGCCGAGAGCATGTCGTTGTAGGTGGTGATGATGCCGAGATTCGGCGCCCGCCCGTCGGCGAGCCGGTCCTGGTCGGCGCCGGCGCCGGCATAGGCGTGGGCCTGGTTCGAGCAGCTCAGATGGGCGCGCGCCGGGCCTTCTTCTGCGGCGCGCGCCATCTGGTCGAGATAGGCGCTGCGCCGGGCGCGGGATCGCTCGGTGATCCTCTGGGTAACGGCAGCAATGTCGGAGCGGACGGCCATGGCGGGTTCCTCGCGTTTGGCATTCGCATTGCGCCACATCGGGCGGGTCGAAGGTGACCCGGACGGGCGTCTGGCGCGGACCTAGCACATCCATTTAGCGCTAACAATACCCGACCGCCGCACCGCGACGGCGGCGCAGAGACGGCCCGGACCCGGGTTTGTGGCTTTGTCGTCACAGACTCTCATTTCCAGTCGGAATAGTGATATTCCGCCCCATTTTAACCACATTTCGTGCACAATCGGTAACACAAGAACGGAATGACCCGAAATTGGGCACAAACCCGTCGGAGGCAGAGCATGATTTCGATACGCACCACATTGGTTGTCACGGCATTCGTCGGCATGGGGCTGACGTCGGCCGCGGAATACCTGGCCGGCAGGATCGTTGCCGATCCCGAGCCGTTCGTGACGGTCGGTGCGCAGCAGGTCCATCCGGGGGCGATTCGTCTGACCGAGAGGTCTCCGACCGTCCCGGCGGAGATCGATCCGTCGCCCTGGATCTGAGCCACGCGTCAAGGCGCCGGCGCCCTGTCGGCTGCCGACGACCGGGGCAGGGTGCCGCGCCGCTCTGCGACCGGCCCCGGATCTCCCCCTCACCGGCCCCCGACCGCCCCCGGAGGATTTCCTCGCGGGGGCTTTCGCAGGGCGCGCCGCTCCTGTAACCCGGGCGCATGACGATCGTCCCTCCCTCTGACCGCCCCACCATTCGCCTGCGGCCCAAATCCAACCCGCGGGCGATCCGCCACGGGTTTCCATGGGTCTATGACAACGAGGTCGTGACCGACCGGCGCACCAAGGCGCTGTCGCCGGGCGGCATCGTCCGGCTCGAAGACGAGACCCGCCGCCCGCTCGGTACCGTGGCGGTCAATCCCGGTTCACGCATTTTCGCCCGCATGCTCGACCGCGACCCCGAGGCCGCGATCGACCGGCCCTGGCTCGCGGCCAAATTCGAGGTGGCCCTCGCCCATCGTACCCGGCTTTACGATGCGCCGTTCTACCGGCTGGTCCATGCCGAGGCGGACGGGCTTCCCGGGGTGATCGTCGACCGGTTCGGCGACACCGCGGTGATCCAGCCCAACGCGGCCTGGGCCGAGGCGCTGGTGGAGGATCTGGCCGAGGCGCTGGTCGAGGTCGCAGGCGTCACCACGGTGATCAAAAACGCCTCGGGACGCGCGCGCGGGCTCGAAGGGCTCGACGACGTCAGCGCGGTTCTGCGCGGCGCGGCCCCGGGCAAGGTCATCGTGCCGATGAACGGCGCGCGCTATGTCGCCGATCTCGAGGGCGGGCAGAAAACCGGGCTGTTCTTCGACCAGCGCCCCAACCACGCTTTCGCGGCCGGCCTGGCGAACGGCGCGCGGGTGCTCGACGTGTTTTCCCATGTCGGCGGTTTCGCGCTTGCCGCGCTTGTCGGCGGTGCGACCCGCGCGCTCGCCGTCGATGCCTCGGCCCCGGCGCTGGATCTGGCGCAGGAGGGCGCCGCGGCGAGCGGCGTCGGTGAACGCTTCGAAACCCGGCAGGGCGACGCTTTCGCGGTGCTGGAAGCGCTCGGCAGCGAGGGCGCGCGCTTCGATCTGGTCATCTGCGATCCGCCGGCCTTCGCGCCGTCGAAACCGGCGCTGGAGGCAGGGCTGCGCGCCTACGAGCGGCTCGCCCGGCTGGCGGCGGTGCTGGTGGACGACGGCGGCTATCTCGGGCTCTGCTCCTGCTCGCATGCCGCCGACCTGCAGAGGTTCCGCACCAGTTGCAGCCGCGGCATCGGCCGCGCCGGGCGCCGGTCGCAGCTGATCCACACCGGGTTCGCCGGCCCGGACCACCCGCAACACCCGCAGCTGGCCGAAACCGGCTATCTCAAGGCGCTGTTCTACCGGCTCGTGGGATGAAAGCCCTGCTCGACGCCTGCGTGCTCTACCCGACGGTGATGCGCGAGGTGCTGTTGGGGGTTGCCGCGGCGGGGCTCTACGAGCCGGTGTGGAGCCCGCGCATCCTAGAGGAATGGGCGCGGGCGGCGGCCAGGCTCGGGCCGGGGCAGGAGACCGTCGCGAGGGGCGAGATCGCTGCCGTCGAGGCGCGGTTTCCGGCCGCCTCGGTGGCGCCACGCGCCGGCGATGAGGCCCGGCTCTGGCTGCCCGATCCGCACGACGTCCATGTGCTCGCTGCCGCCATCGCCGGTTCGGCGGACGTGCTCGTGACGCTGAACGCCGCCGATTTTCCGCGCCATACGCTTGCCGAGGAGGGCCTTGTGCGCAAAGACCCCGACTTCTTCCTGCGCGAGCTCTGGGCGGTGCGCCCGGAGGTGGTGGCGGGCGTGGCGGAGGCCGTGCGCGGCGAGGCCGAGCGGCTCTCGGGCGATCCCTGGCCGATCCGCAAGCTGATGAAGAAGGCGCGGCTGCCGCGGCTGGGCAAGGCGCTTGAGGCGGCGGGCACCTGAGCCGGCGCGCCGCCGCCGGGATCCCGATGCCGTTGCGAATCTGCGCACGATAGCGTGACCTGCCCGTGTCCGCGTTGCCAGACGCCGACGCATCGCGCATGGTTTTCCCTTTCGGAAAGAGAGGTTTCCATGCTGTTGTCCCTGGTCGATCAAGACACCTACGATTTTGAGGACCCCGCCCACAGCGTCATTCTGGAGACCGAGAGCGACTGGGTGCCGTCGGCCGGCGATCTGATCAAGGACGGTCACAGCCGGGCCGGGTTCACGGTCTATCGGGTGGAGAGCCGGGTATTCCGCTCCCGGCCGGCAAGGACCGGCAGGAAGGTGGAGTTTTCCAAGGTCTACCTGCTTGTCTCGAAGGTGGCCACGCGCTGACCGGGCGGTCGCTTTGTGCCGGCGTCAGGCCGGAGCGAGCCCCCATTTCGCCTCGTTGGCCTCGATCGCCGCGATCCGGTCGTCGACCTTCGGGTGGCTCATGAACCAGGCGGGCACCGGGGCGGTGCCGGAGCCGGTCAGGGCATCGAGCTTGCGAAACAGCGATTTCTGCGGCGCGGTGCCGATCCCGGCCTTGACCAGCAGCGCCGAGGCGTAGGCGTCGGCCTCGAATTCGTCGGAGCGCGAGAGCTTGGCGGCGAGCAGCGAGGCGAGGCCGTTGGCGATGTAGACGCCGATCCCCGGCAGCAGCCGCGACAGCACCATGCCGAGCGCCACCCGCATCGCGTTCTGGCCGGAAAAGTCGATCATCCGGCGCCGCGAATGGCCCAGCGCCACATGGCCGAGCTCGTGGGCGATGACGCTTGCCATCTCCTCGGCGCTGACGGCACCGGCGCGGTAGCGGGCGTAGAAGCCGCGGGTGATGAAGATCCGTCCGTCCGGGGCGGCGAGCCCGTTGACCGGCTCGACTTCGTAGAGATGCACCTTGATCCGGTCGAGATCGAGCGCCTTGGCCAACCTGGCCGTCAGCTGCCGCAGCGTGGGATCGGCCAGCTCGGCCGATTTCTGGTCGAGTTCCTTGGCGAGCCGCCAGGACGAGAACCGGTACATCAGCACCGCGTAGGCGATGGCAAGCAGGATCGGGGTGAGCTTCAGCATGCAGGCAATATGGGGCCGGGAGCGGGCGCAGGGAAGAGCCGGCGTTTCACCTTATGGTGCGCCGCATGGCAGCGTCGGCCGCGTTGCGGCGCCAGGTGCGTGCCGCCGGTGGCGCGGGGGCGGCGCCGGCGCGGCGGGTACGGGCGGGCCATCGGGGGCGGGCGAAGCGGCGGGCGAAGGGCGGGCGAAGCGGCGGGCGAAGGGCGGGCGAACTCGGACAGGGTGCCAAGGGATTGTTTTTTAACGAGATAGCGCTAACAGGTATCTTCGCCCACTTCGCCCACTTCGCCCGGTTTTCAGCCTGTCGGGGCGGAGGCGGGGCTCGTCGCGGGCAGGGTGGTGCATCGCGGTGCGGGCAACGGCGGCTGCGCACGGGCGGGCGGACGTCGCGGCGACCCCCTGCCTTCGGGCCCCCGGGGGTCAGAGCGGTGCGGGCGCGGGCGGGCGGGCCCGGGCCTTCTGGGCGAGAAGCACGGCGCGGATCCAGAGTGCCGCGGCGACCGCGACCACCAGGGCCACGACAAAGCCGACGACATCGCTCATCGCGTCGGCCACCAGGGTAATGTTGCTGGCGAAGACCTGGCCAAGGCCGGTGTAGAGCGTCACCCAGATCACCTCGCCGAGCACATCGGCGACCGAGAAGCGCAGCCAACCGAGGCCGGTCGCACCGGCGATGAAATTGACCCAGGGGCCCAGCGGCGCCACCGCCCAGGTCGACAGGAACACCCCGAGCCCGCCGCGCCGGTCGACCAGGGCGCGGGCCCGGGACAGAACCGCGGCGCGGGCCGGTGCGCGGGCCAGCCGGTCGACCAGCGGCGTGCCGCCGAACCGGCCGATGACATAGCCGGCCTGATCGCCCAGAACCGCGCCGACCCAGGCGGCGGCGACCACCTGCCACAGGGCGAGATCGCCGCTGGCGGCGAAGGCGCCGCCGGTGAGCATCATCAGCGAGGTCGGGATCGGCAGCGCCAGGCAGGACAGGAAAGCCGAGGCGAAGATCACCAGGGGGCCCCAGGCCGCGACCAGCGAGAAGACCGTTTCGGTGAGCGTCATTGGCCGGTTCCTCCGCCGTCGGACGGGGCGGCCGGCGCTTCGGGGCCCTGATCGCTGCCGGGTTCGCCGGCCGGCGCTTCGATCCTGTCTTCGTCGCCGCCGGGCGGCGGATGGGCGGCGCGGTGTGCAGCGATCGCCGCCTCGAGTGCGGCAATGAGCGCCTCGACCGGCACGCCGCGCGCCGCGGCGATCTCGGCAAGCGGGGCGCGCGGCGGTTTCGCGTTTCGATCGATGGCGAGCGCCTCGGCCACCACCTCGCGCGGGAGGTGCCAGGAATGGGCGACATAGCCGGGTGTCATCCAGGCGGCAACGGGCTGTTCGCGGGCGATCCGCTCGTGCCGGTCGGCCCAGAACAGCGCCGCGCGCAGCCCGAACACCAGCGTCGCGGCCAGCGCCAGCGCCAGCAGCGCCGTGGCGAAGGGCGCGGCGGCCCAGAGACGTTTGATGAAGGCGGTCATGTCACCCGGCGCAGTCTGTCATGGGGGTCAAACGGGCGGGCGCGGGCTTTCCGTCGCGCGCGACCGCGGCGCAGCCGACCGAGCCGTCGCGCGATCTCGGCGAAGACCGCGGCCGGCTCAGTTGAGGTATTCCATGGGATCGACGCTGATCGTGCCCTCGCGCACCTGGAAGTGCAGGAAGGCCGGATCGGCGGCGCGGACCTTGGCGATGGCCTGGCCGCGGCTCACCTTGTCGCCCTTGGAGACGGTGATCGCGTCGATCCCGGCATAGACCGTGAGCAGGTTGCCCGAATGGCGCACCACCAGGATCGGCACCTGATCGGTGTCGCGGGTGATCGCGGCGACGGTGCCGTCGGCGGCGGCGCGGACCGTGCTGCCGGCCCCGGCGGAGATGTCGATCCCGTCGGTGCGGCCCTTCTGGAAGGCCCGCACGATCTTGCCGTCGGCGGGCATCGCCATCCGTGCGCCGGAGGCGGCGGTGCGGTCGCCCGCCAGATCCGGCGAGGCCGGTTTGGCCGGCGCGGCGGCGGGGGCCTCCGGCAGCGGCTGGGCCGCCGAGGGCGGCTCGTCGATCGCCGAGCCGGTGCCGGGCTCTTCGACGGCGGGGGCGGCGGCGACGCGCTCTTCCGCGATCACCACCGGGATCAGCAGGTATTGCCCCTCGCGCACGGTCAGCGCGCTGTCGAGGCTGTTCCACTCCGCCAGGGCGCGGACCGAAACGCCGTAGCGCCGGGCGATGGTATAGGCCGTCTCGCCGCGCTGGACCTGGTGGCGGACCGGTTCCGGTCCGGCGGCGGCCGCGGCACCGTCGGCCGAGGGCGCGGTGCGGTCGAGCGCGTTGCCGGCCAGGGTGGCGACGCTGACACTGCCGCCCGCCGGGGCGATGGTGCCCACCGGCGCGGGCAGGCCGGGCGTCGCGACGCCGCCGGTCACGCGGTTCGGCAGGGCGACGATCTCGCCGGTGCGCAGCATCGTTTCCGGCGGCAACCCGTTGTAGCGGCCGAGCTCGTTGGCGCCGTAGCCGAGGCGGGCGGCCATCTCGGCGACGCTTTCGCCGCCGGTGGCGACGGCGACGTCATAGGTCGGGTAGGAGATCACCCCGCGCGAATCCGGCATCGGCCGGGCGGTGGTGCGGGCGTTGCGCGCCGCGTCGGAGGTGGTGAAACCGCCGCCGAGCCCGCGGAAATCCAGATCCAGACCCTGGAGCCCGGCGCCGCCGCACCCGGCCAGCGCCGCCATGCTGGCAAGGACGATCAGGTTGCGGTGGACCGTGCTGCGGCGCGGTGACTGATGCGGGAAACCCATGCTCTAATCCTCTCCGGGGCCGGAACCATCCGGCCGGTCTCGGCGGCGGCGATCTGGTGTCACCGTCCGCCCGCTTCACATTCTCGAGGCGCGCGCTCGGCTGCACGACACAACCGCCCCGTTCAAACCAGCCCCTCCAACAGGGGCACGAACCGCACCGGCATGAGCTCTTCGTAATCGTATCCGCTGTCCAGCCGCCGCACTTTCAGGAGCGTCTGGACCGCGTCGGACTGCCCGACCGGCAACACCATGATACCCCCGATCGCCAGTTGAGCCAAGAGCGGGCCCGGCGGGTCTTCCGCCGCCGCGGTCAACACGATCCGGTCGAACGGGGCCTGTTCGGGCAGGCCGAAGGAGCCGTCGCCGGCGATGGCGGTGATGTTGGAGAGATCGAGGCGTTCGAACAGCTTGCGCGATTCCATCACCAGGCTGCGGTGGCGGTCGATGGTGTAGATCCGTCGCGCCAGCTTGGCGAGGATCGCCGCCTGGTAGCCGGAGCCGGTGCCGACCTCCAGGACCTTGGATTTCGGTGTGACTTCCAGCGCCTGGGTCATCAGCCCGACCACCGAGGGCTGGCTGATCGTCTGCCCCGAGGCGATCGGCAGGGGCATGTCTTCATAGGCGCGGTCGGCGAAGATGCCCTTGACGAAGATGCCGCGATCGATCGCTTCCATCGCCTTCAGCACGCGGCTGTCGGTGACCCCTTTCGCGCGCAGGTGGTAGAGAAACTGCATCTTGCGTTCCGCATCGGTGAGCGGTGCGTCGCTCATCGTCCCACCTCGCCCGCGGCCGGGTCGGGCGTATCGCCGGTATCATCGCCGGTATCCTGGTCCAACAGCGCCGCCAGGGCCGCCAAGCGGTCATGGGCGGTGAGATCGGCGCGCAGCGGGGTGACCGAGACGAACCCGCCGAGGGCGGCCTGCACATCGGTTTCGGCCGCGGCCCCGCCATGCTGCGGACCGCCCTTGATCCAGAGATAGCGCCGGCCCGAGGGCGCGACGGCGCGTTCGGTGGAGAAGAAGGCGTCGGTCCGCCAGCCCTGCGCCGCGGCGCGCAGGCCCAGCACCTCGGCCGCGGGCACGGGCGGGAAATTGACGTTGTAGAACAGCCGGTATCCGGCCTCAGCATCCCAGGGCGCCCGGTCGAGCAATTGGCGCACCACCGCGGCACCATGGACCCGGGCCGCCTCGAACAGATCCGCCGCGCCGGCGATCTTCGGGCCGATGTATTGCGACAATGCAATCGCCGGGATCTCCTGCAGGGCCGCCTCCATCGCCGCCCCGACGGTGCCGGAATAGAGCACGTTCTCGCCGGCGTTGTTGCCGCGGTTGACGCCGGAGAGCACCAGGTCGGGCCGCCCCGGCATCGCATCGCCGATCGCCGCGAGCACGCAATCGGCCGGCGTGCCCTCGGCGGCGAAGCGGCGGGGTCCCAGCTCGGCCAGCATCATCGGTCGCGAATAGCTGATGCAATGTCCGACACCGGACTGCTCGAAGGCGGGTGCCACGGTCCAGACCTCGCCGCCGGGACCGGCGACCGCTTCGGCGATCGCGGTGAGGACCTCGAGGCCCGGGGCGTTGATGCCGTCGTCGTTGGTGATAAGTATGCGCATGATCGTTTACAGGTTTCCTGGGTTCTCAATAGGCGAGGGGCCGGGAAGGGGCAAGCGGCGAGGGCGAAGCCGCTTTGAAGCGGCTTCACGCGATTTCGAAATCGCGTCTCAAGGCGTTTCGAAACGCCTTGCGGCGCCTGACGGGCCCGGGCCCGCCACCGCCCGGCGGGCCGCCCCCCCGTTGACCTCTCGCCAACCTGTGCTAGACCCCGGACGTCGCGACAGGAGTACGCCATGAATCTTTTTGCCGATATTCGCGCCTTCGTGGTCGCCGCGCTCGAAGAGATGGTTTCGGGCGGGCAATTGCCCCAGGGGCTGAGCTTCGAGAACGTCGCCGTCGAGCCGCCGCGCGACCCCGGGCACGGCGACATGGCGACCAACGCGGCGATGGTGCTGGCCAAGCCTGCCGGCCGCAAACCGCGCGAGATCGCCGAGGCGCTGGCCGCCCGGCTGGTGGCGGATCCGCGGATCGAGGCGGCGAACGTGGCCGGCCCGGGCTTTCTCAACCTGCAGCTCGCGCCGGAGGTCTGGACCGGGCTGGTCACCGCGATCCTCGCGAGCCCCGGTTTCGGCCGCTCCGAGATGGGGGCGGGCCAGAAGGTCAACGTCGAATTCGTCTCGGCCAACCCGACCGGGCCGCTGCATGTCGGCCATACCCGCGGCGCGGTGTTCGGCGACGCGCTGGCGAGCCTGCTCGAATATGCCGGCCACGCGGTGACCCGCGAGTATTACATCAACGACGGCGGCGCCCAGGTCGACGTGCTGGCGCGCTCGGCTTTCGAGCGCTACCGCGAAGCCCTCGGCCACATGCCGCTGATCGAGGAGGGGCTCTACCCGGGCGATTACCTCGTGCCGATCGGCGAGGAGCTGGCCGAGCGGGTCGGCGAGGAATGGATCGACCAGCCCGAAGAGGCCTGGCTCGACGAGGTGCGCGAATATGCCATCGGCAAGATGCTGGAGATGATCCGGGCCGATCTCGCCGCCCTCGGCATCGAGATGGATGTCTACAGCTCGGAGAAATCGCTCTACGGCACCGGCCAGATCGAGGCGGCGATCGACACCTTGCGGAGCAAGGGGCTGATCTACCGCGGCACCCTGGAACCGCCGAAGGGCAAGATGCCGGACGACTGGGAGCCGCGCGAGCAGACCCTGTTCAAGTCGACCGACTACGGCGACGACCTCGACCGGCCGATCATGAAGTCGGACGGGGCCTGGACCTATTTCGCCCCCGACATCGCCTATCACTATGACAAGATCTCGCGGGGCTTCGATCAGCTCATCGACGTTTTTGGCGCCGATCACGGCGGCTATGTCAAACGGATGAAGGCGGCGGTGTCGGCGCTGTCGGACGGCCGCGTGCCGCTCGACATCAAGCTCACCCAGCTGGTGAAGCTCTACAAGAACGGCGAACCGTTCAAGATGTCCAAGCGCGCGGGCAATTTCGTCACCCTGCGCGATGTGGTCGACCAGGTCGGGCCGGATGTGACCCGCTTCCACATGCTGACCCGCAAGAACGACGCGCCGCTCGATTTCGACTTCGACAAGGTGCTGGAGCAGAGCCGCGAAAACCCGGTGTTCTACGTGCAATACGCCTCGGCCCGGATCAACTCGGTCCTGCGCAAGGCGGCCGCGGCCGGGCTGCCGACGCAGGGTACGCCGGTGCTCGAGGATGCCGCCGAGCTCGCGGTGGCGAAGAAGCTCGCCGAATGGCCGCGGCTGGTCGAGATCGCCGCGCGCACCCATGAGCCGCACCGGGTGGCGTTCTACCTCTACGAACTGGCCTCGGACTTCCACGCGCTGTGGAACCGGGGCAACGACGCGGCGCATCTTCGATTCCTGCAAGAGGGTGACACTGAGGCAACATCGGCCAAAATCCCGCTCGCCCGTGCCGTTCATGTTGTGATTTCCTCAGGGCTTGGTATTCTGGGGGTATCCCCGGCCGAGGAAATGCGCTGACAAGGCGTGCTGAGACAAGTGCCCGGCTCCGGGGTGCGAGCAACACGAATGGACCGGCGAGGGCGGATCTGATCCGTTTCGAACGCCGGACGGAGCAGGCTATATGACGGTTTCAGAATGGGGGAGCACGGCGGCTCCTCATCGCGTTTCTGGCGTGGCGCCCGGTCTCAGGCCAGGCCGTTCGCAGATGCCGAACACCCAGTACATCCATCCGGCCCATGGCGGCGCCGACCCGCGCGCGATCGCTCAGATGCGGGCGCAGGCCAGCACCGCGGCCGGCTTTCCGCCCTATCCGGCGCAGGGCGGCTACCCGGCGCCGCAGGCCTATGGGACTGCGCCGCAGACCCATGGCGGCGCGGCGCAGCCTTCGGCGGCACGGTTTTCCGCGCCGCATCCCGAACAGGCGCCGCCGCCGGGCGGTGCCGGGGTGCTCACCATACTCGGCGCGGCGGTCTCGGTGGCGCTGGTCGTCGGCCTCGGCCTCTGGGGCTACAAGCTCGCGGTGCGCGACGTGACCGGCGTGCCGGTGGTGCGCGCGCTGGAAGGGCCGATGCGGATCCAACCGGAAGACCCGGGCGGCGTCGTCGCGCCGCACCAGGGGCTTGCGGTCAACGATGTGGCCGCCGATGGCGTGAGCGCGGGCCCGGTCGACCAGGTCGTGCTGGCGCCGCCGGCGACGGCGCTGACCGCCGACGACGTGCCGGCCCATCCGGAGGTGGAAGTCAGTTCCGCCGTGCAGCGCCCGGCGATCGCGCCGGTGCCGGCGCCGATGCCGTCGACCGGCGGCGAGATCGATGCCGATGCCGCCGTGGCCGAAGCGCTCGGCCTCACCGATCTGCCCGGCCAGGACCTGCCCGGGCTGGATCTGCCGGCCGCGACCGAGGCGCCGGTCGAAACCATCCCCGATCTCCCGGCCGGCCTGTCGAGCTCGCCGCGCCCGAGGCCGCGCCCGTCGGGCTTTGGCGACCTGCCGGAACTCACCGCACCGGTCCGGGCCGTCGACGTGTCCGCCGCGGTCGCCGCGCCGCCGCCCGCCCGGCCCGCGCCGGGCGCCGAAACGGCGCCCGCGGTGGTGCTCGGCCAGGAGATCGACCCGGCCGCGGTCGGGGCCGACACCCGGCTGGTGCAGCTCGGCGCCTACAAGAGCCCGGAGGAAGCGCGGGCGCAATGGAGCGCCTTTGCCGAGCTCAACCCGGGGCTGTTCGAGAACCGCAACTGGACCATCGAGCAGAGCCAGGCGGGCGGGTCGCCCTTCTACCGGCTGCGCGCCATCGGGTTCGCCGACATCGACGACGCCCGCGCCTTCTGCGCCGCCCTGATCGCCGCCCAGGGCACCTGCGTCTCGGTGATCGACTGATGCCCGGCTCGGGGGCCGCGATCTTCGGATGCGAGGGCCACCGGCTGACCCGTGCCGAGCGCGACTTCTTCCGCGAGGCCGATCCCTTCGGCTTCATCCTCTTTTCCCGAAACATCGACGACCCCGAGCAGCTGCGCTGGCTGACCACCGAATTGCGCGAGGCGGTGGGCTGGCAGGCGCCGATCTTCATCGACCAGGAGGGCGGCCGCGTCGCCCGGCTCCGACCGCCGCATTGGCGCGACTGGCTGCCGCCGCTCGAACAGGTGGCGCAGAACCGGCGCGGCGCGGCGCGGGCGATGCAGATCCGGTACCGGATCATCGCCGATGAGCTCCTCGCCGTCGGCATCGACGGCAATTGCGCGCCGGTCGCCGATCTGGCCTTTGCCGACACCCATCCGGTGCTGAAGAACCGCTGCTACGGCGACGACGTGGTCCGGGTGGCCGACATCGCCGCCGCCGCCGCCATCGGCCTGATCGAGGGCGGGGTGCTGCCGGTGGTCAAGCACATCCCCGGTCATGGCCGGGCCAAGGTCGACAGCCACGAGGATCTGCCGCGCGTCACCACGAAGGCCAAGCAGCTGCGGGTGTCGGATTTTCTCGCGTTCGAGACCGTCGCCGGCCTGCCGATCGCGATGACCGCCCATGTGGTCTACGAAGCGCTGGACCCCGACAACCCCGCCACCCAGTCCGCGACCGTGATCCGGGCGATCCGCGAGACGATCGGCTTCGAGGGCCTGCTCGTCACCGACGATATCTCGATGGGCGCGCTGCGCGGCCCGATCGGCGCCCGCGCTACCGCGGCGCTCGACGCCGGCTGCGACATCGTCCTGCACTGCAACGGCAAGCTCGACGAGATGCAGAGCCTGGCCGCGGCGGTCGGGCGGATGAATGCCGAGACCCGGATCCGCGCCGAAGACGCGCTCGGCTGGCGGCGACCGCCCGAGCCCGTTGACATTGCCGCTCTGGAAGCCGAATTTCGGGCCTTGATGACCGGCGAGGCCTGAGGTTCACCGCAGCCGAGACCCCGCCGCCCCCCAGAAGACGGCCCCCGCACGCCACATGCAGGACGATGATTTCCAACCCGACGTGCTCAGCGTCTCCGAACGGCTTGCGGCCGAGGCGCTGATCGTCGATGTCGACGGGTTCGAGGGGCCGCTCGATCTGCTGCTGACGCTGGGGCGCACCCAGAAGGTCGATCTGCGCAAGGTCTCGATCCTCGGCCTGGCCGAGCAATACCTGCTGTTCATCGAGAAGGCGCGCGAACTGAGGCTCGAACTGGCCGCCGATTACCTGGTGATGGCGGCCTGGCTCGCGTTCCTGAAATCGCGCCTGCTGTTGCCGCCCGACCCCAGCGAGGAGGGCCCCTCGGGCGAAGACCTGGCCGCCCATCTCGCCTATCAGCTCGAGCGCCTCCAGGCGATGCGCGACGCCGCCGCGCGGCTCATGGGGCGCGACCAGATGGGGCGCGATTTCTTCACCCGCGGCTTGCCCGAAGACGTGACCCGGTCACGCCAGGTGAGCTACACCGCCTCGCTGATGGACCTGATGCAGGCCTATGCCCGGATCCGCACCAAGGACGAGTTCCGGCCGTTCACCCTCGACCGCGACAACCTGATGACGCTGGACGAGGCGCTGGAGCGGATGCGCGGGATGATCGGTTTTGCCGGCGAATGGTCCGACCTCACGTCCTGGCTGCCCGAGGGCTGGCAGACCGATCCCGCCCGCCGCCGGACCGCGACGGCGGCCACCTTCGCGGCCTCGCTGCAACTGGTCAAGGAAGGCCAGCTGGAACTGCGCCAGGGCGAAACCTTTGCACCGATCCAGATACGGAAGAAACCCAATGGCTGAACCCGACGAGACCGAACCGGAAGAAAGCCTGTTCGAAGCGCCGCCGATGGGCGAGCAGGAACGCATGGTCGAGGTGGTGCTCTTCGCCTCGGCCGAACCTGTCACGGTGGCCGAGCTCAGCGCGCGGATGCCGCATGGCTCCGACCCGGCCGAGGCGCTGATGCACCTGCGCAAACGCTACGAAGGCCGCGGCGTGCGGGTGGTGAAGGTCGGCGATGCCTGGGCGATGCGCACCGCCCCCGACCTCGGCTTTCTGATGCACAAGGAGGTGGTCGAGACCCGCAAGCTCAGCCGCGCCGCGATCGAGACCCTGGCGATCATCGCCTATCACCAGCCGGTCACCCGCGCCGAGATCGAGGAGATCCGCGGCGTCTCGGTCAGCCGGGGCACCGTCGATCTGCTGATCGAGCTCAACTGGATCCGCTTCGGGCGGCGCCGGATGACGCCGGGCCGGCCGGTGACCTTCGTGGTCACGCAGGCGTTTCTCGATCACTTCGGGCTCGAGTCGGCGCGCGATCTGCCGGGGCTGAAGGAGCTGCGCGCCGCGGGCCTGCTCGACAACCGCCCGCCGCCGGGGGCGGGGCTCGACGACGGGGACGACGAAGAGCCGGGCGACGAGGACCAGGAAGACCTGTTCGAAGACGATTGAGCCCGGGTCGGGACGGGCCCGGGCGCGCCGGCATCGCCAGCGACATACCGCGGATTCCGCGCAAATGCTTGGGCGATGCCATATTCTGTGCCAATCTGCGCGCTATTCGGGGGCCGCAACCTGAAAGAGGCACGCCATGAACGTCGAGCGACTCATCTCCATGATTCTGCGCCAGTTCACCCGGAAGCTGGTCAATCGGGGTGTCGATGCCGGGATCGACCTGGCCGCGGGCCGGGGCCGGCCGCGCGAGGACATGTCACCCGAAGACCGCCAGCGCGCGCGGCAGGCAAAACAGACCGCCAAACGCGCCAGGCAGGCGGCCCGGCTGGCGCGGCGGATGCGCTGAGCCATCGGCCGCGCCTGCGGGCCTGATCGCCCCCGGGGCTGCCGGTCGCCGCAACCCGCGGCGCGTGGACCCAGCGCCTCTCGACGGGTTCGAAACCCGCGCGGCATCCCCGCCTTGCCCGGCGTTGCTGGAAATATCCCCGGTTCAGGCCTTGCGCCGCACCGATCGAGGGCGGCGACGTCCCGGCTTCTTTGGTCGCAAAACACCTTTCGGGGGTCCGGGGGTGAAAACCCCCGGCGGCCGGTCACGGGCGAACCGGTCGGGGCAGGCTACCGGGGTGCGACCCGGAAATGCTTCGACAGCTTCAACCCCTGGCCCTGGTAGTTCGACCGGATCCCGGCGCCGTAGAGCCTGGCCGGCACCGCCGCCATGCGTTCGTAGACCAGCCGGCCGACCACCTGGCCGTGCTCGAGCGCGAAGGGTGCTTCGTGGCAGCGCACCTCCAGCACCCCGCGCGAGCCCGCGCCGCCGGCTGCGTCATGGCCGAACCCGGGATCGAAGAACCCCGCGTAATGCACCCGGAACTCGCCGACCATGGCGAGGTAGGGCGCCATTTCGGCGGCGCAGTCGGGCGGGATATGCACCGCCTCGCGGCTCACCAGAATGTAGAAGGCGCCCGGGTCGAGGATGATCCGGCCGGCGCGGGTGTGGATCGGTTCCCAGAACTCGGCCGGGTCGTAGAACCCGATCCGGTCGAGGTCGATCACCCCGGTATGGGGCTTGGCGCGGTAGCCGACGAGGTCGCCCGAGGCGGGCCGCAGGTCGACCGAGAAGGCGAGCCCGTGGTCGATCACCGCCGGCCCGTCGACCAGCCGCGCCTCGGCGTGGCGGGCGCGCAACGCGTCGTCGGTGAGCAGCGCCTGGCCGGCGCGAAACCGGATCTGGTTCAGCCGCATCCCCGGGCGCACCAGCACCGAAAAGCTCTGCGGGCAGATCTCGGCATAGAGCGGCCCGTCGTAGCCCGGTGCGATCCGGTCGAACTCGATGCCGTCGTCGGTGATCAACCGGGTCAGCAGATCGAGCCGGCCGGTGGAGCTTTTGGCATTGGCGACGGCGGTGATCCCGGCGGGCAGGCGCAGCCGCTCCATCAGCGGCACGACATAGACCGCGCCCTTTTCCAGCACCGCGCCACCATCGAGCGAGAACCGGTGCATCTCGAACTCGCCGAGGCGGTCGGCGACGCTGTTGCCGCTGCCGGCCAGGAACGAAGCCCGCACCCGGGTTGCGGTGGCGCCGAGGCGCAGGTCGAGCGAGGCGGGCTGGATCTGGTCGCGCAGGATCGCCGGTGTGCCGGTGAGCGCCCCGGCATCGATCAGCTCGGACAGGGTCTGGGAGGGGAGGACGCCGGTGCCGTCGGTCGGGGGGGCGATCATGGGAGCCTCCAGAGTTTTGTCTCGGCGGGGGTGTCTGGGCGGGGGTGTCTGGGCGGGGTTGTCTGGGCCTGGCACTCCGGGGGAATCTGTGCCGGCTGCGCGGCGGAAGTGATGGTCGGGCTAGCAGGACTTGAACCTGCGACCTTCCGTCCCCCAGACGGACGCGCTACCAGACTGCGCCATAGCCCGACGTGAGGCTTTACATAGCGGTTTTGCCGCGCGGGGCAAGCGCGAATGCGCCGGTTCGGCTCAGAATGGACGCCTTCCCTCCGGCGCGGCCCCGAGACGTCCCGCGAGGGTTACCAGCCGGTCGGCACAGGCCTGGAGCCGCGCCGGGTCGAGCCGGCCACCACCGGTTCCGGCGCGGTGCCGGCGCAGCGCCGCGGCGAGCGGCGGGGCAACGGCGAAGAAGGCATCGTCGTCCGGGTCGGGCCCGATCTCGGGCATGACCAGATCGCGGTCGTCGGCATCGGCCCGGGGGGTGTCGCGCTGCGCGGTTGTCGGCGGCGGCGGCGCCGTGCCCGCGGCGGGGCCGGGCGGCGGTGCGGCGGGCGGTGCGGTCTGGTCGGCGGCAGGCCGCGCTGCACCGGGTGCGGGCGCCTCGGGGGGCGGTGCCTGGGTCGTTTCCGCGGCAGGCCCCGAGCTCCGGGGCGTGTCGGGGTCCGGCGTGGCCTCGGGCGCGTCGGACCGTTCCGGGCCCGCGTCTGCTGCCGCGGCGGGCGGGGGCGAAACCGGGGCCGAGGGCGCGACATCCGGAACGACGGCGGCCTCGGGCGCGGCGGCGTCGAAACCGCTCGCGGCGGGCGTGCCGTCTCCGGCCGCGTCCGGGGTGTCGACGACGTCGGCAAAAACATTGCGCAGCGCGACGTCGCCTTCGGTCTCCGCGGTGTCGGGTTCCGCCTCATGGGCGAGGAAGTCGAGCGCTTCGGGCCCATCGAGCGGCCCATCGAGCGGCTCATCGGCATCGGTTCCGTCCCGGGCACCCGGATCTGCGGCGGCGCGCGCTTCCGGGGGGGACGACCAGTCGCTCGGTCCTTCCGGGGCCGCGGCGTTGGCCGCGCCTGCGTCGCCCGCCGCGTCCGCCGGCGGTGCGGGGGCCTCGACCGGCGCCGCGAGGCCAGCGGGCCCGCCTTCGGCGGGCGGCGCGACCTCGGGGGCAGGGGCTCCGTCCTCCGGTGTCTGCGCATCGGGTTCCGGCGTTTCAGCCGCTTCGGCCGGCGCGCCGGGCTCGGCATCGGTGTCTGCGAGCATTGGAATGTCGCTTGCTGCGCCGGCATCGGCTGCCGCTGCCGGGGCCTCGTCCACCACTTCGACCGCGTCTTCGACCCAGGCCTCGTCGACCCAGGCCTCTTCGACCTGGTCGGTCGCTTCCGGCGCGCTGCGCGGCGCGTCATACCCGCGCGCGTCGGCCTCGGCGGCCTCGCCCACCTCCCGGACCTCCTGCATATCGGCCGGCTGGTCGATCGGCGGCGACATCGCCGCGACATGTTTGACGCCGTTCTCGCGCAGGAGTTTCTGCACGCCGCGGATCGTCATCCCGTCTTCATGCAGGAGTTTTCGGATGCCGCCGAGCAATTCCATGTCGCTCGGCCGGTAGTAGCGTCTGCCGCCGGCGCGTTTGACCGGTTTGACCTGGCCGAACCGGCTTTCCCAGAACCTCAGCACATGCGCGGGCACACCGAGCCACTCGGCGACTTCGCTGATGGTGCGGAAGGCCTCCGGGGATTTGTTGTCCATCTCTGCGCCTGTTTTTATTGGCTTGGGTGCTGCCCTGAGGGTCTCAGCGTTTGTTCCCCGCTGCGACCCGATCTTTCATGAGGTGCGAAGGGCGGAAGGTCAGAACCCGCCGCGGCAGAATGGGCACCTCTTCGCCGGTTTTGGGGTTGCGCCCGACCCGGGCTGCCTTTTCGCGTACCGAGAAGGTGCCGAAGGACGAGATCTTAACCGTTTCGCCACGCACGAGCGCATCGGAGACATGCCCGAGCACGCTCTCGACCAGTTGTGCGCTTTCGTTGCGCGACAGGCCCACTTCGCGGAACACTGCTTCGCTCAGGTCCATCCGCGTCAAAGTCTTTGAGCTCATGTGTCCTCCCGGGCTGCAATGGCGGGAGTGTGGGGTCACATGGTTTTCAAGTCAAGATCAATGGTTTGTGGCGAGGCTTTGAGGCGACAGAGAGCCGCGGCCGGGGCGGGCGGGCAGGGCGATACATGGGGAAATCCCCGAAGGTTTGGCGAAACGCCCCCGGGCGGTCGGGCCGCGCTACCAGCGCAGCACCACCGCGCCCCAGGCGAGGCCGCCGCCGATGGCCTCGGCGACGACCACGTCGCCCGCTTTCAGCTGGCCGTTCTGCTTGCCGACCGAGAGCGCCAGCGGGATCGAGGCGGCGGAGGTATTGCCGTGGTCCTGAACCGTCAGCACCACCTTGTCCATGCCGAGGCCCATCTTCTTCGCCGTGCCTTCGATGATGCGGATATTGGCCTGGTGCGGCACCAGCCAGTCGAGGTCGTCATGGCCGAGCCCGGCCTTGGCGAGCGCCGCATCGGCGGTTTCGGCGAGCTTGACCACCGCCTGGCGGAACAGCGGGTTGCCCTGCATGCGCAGCTTGCCGGCGGAGCCGGTGGTCGACACGCCGCCGTCGACATAGAGCATGTCGCGGTACTGGCCGTCGGAATTGAGGTCGACCGACAGCACGCCGCGGTCGTCGGCGGTGCCGGCGCCCTCGACGGCCTCCAGCACCAGCGCACCGGCGCCGTCGCCGAACAGCACGCAGGTGGCGCGATCGTCCATGTCGAGAATCCGGCTGAAGGTCTCGGCGCCGATCACCAGGATCCGCCGCGCCTGGCCGGAGACGATCAGCGCGTTGGCGTTGGCGAGGGCGAAGACGAAGCCGGCGCAGACCGCCTGGATGTCGAAGGCGAAGCCCCGACGCATCTCCAGCCCGGCCTGGACCATGGTCGCGGTCGAGGGAAAGGTGAGATCCGGGGTCGAGGTGGCGACGATGATCGCATCGAGGTCGTCCGGGCGCATCCCGGCATCGGCCAGCGCGGCTTTCGCCGCGGCGATCCCCATCTGCGACGTGGTCTCGCCCTCGGCGGCGAAATGGCGCTGGGTGATGCCGGTGCGGGCGCGGATCCAGTCGTCGGAGGTGTCGACCCGGTCTTCGAACCAGCTGTTGGGCACCACCCGCTCGGGCAGGTAGTGGCCGCACCCGCGGACCACGGCTCTCACTGTCATGGCTCTTGCCCTTCCTGGTCGGGCCCGGTCGCGGCCCCCGGCGACCCCGCGGCCGCCACCGAGGCGACCCGGGCGGCCAGCCGGTGGTTGAAGTCGTGGCGGGCGAGGTCGAAGGCGAGGTTGACCGCGGCGGCGATCCCGGTCGCGTCGGCGCTGCCGTGGCTCTTGATGACCGTGCCGTTGAGCCCGAGAAAGACCCCGCCGTTGACGTGCCGCGGGTCGGTCCGGGTGACCAGGCTCTTGATCTGCCGATAGGCGAGCAGAGCGCCGAGACGGGCAAAGGGCGTGGCCTTGAAGGCCTCGCGGAAGAAATCCTTGAACAGGCGCGCGGTGCCCTCGGCGGTCTTCAGCGCGACGTTGCCGGTGAACCCGTCGGTGACGATCACGTCGACCTTGTCGGAGGGGATATCGGAGCCTTCGACATTGCCGATGAAGGTGAAACTGCCCGCTTCGGTGGCGTCGGCGATGAGCTCGGCGGCGGCCTTGATCTCGGACCCGCCCTTGTGCTCTTCGGTGCCGACGTTCAGCAGCCCGACCCGGGGGCAGGGTATGTCGAGGGAGTTGCGCGCATAGGACGCGCCCATCAACGCGAATTGCAGAAGGTCGGTCGCATCCGCGCGCACGTCGGCGCCGACGTCGAGCATCACGTTGAAGCCCTGCGGGTTGCGCGATGGCCAGTAGCAGGCGATGGCCGGGCGCTTGACACCCGCAAGCCGGCGCAGCCGCATCATCGACAGAACCATCAGCGCCCCGGTGTTGCCGCAGGAAACGGCGACCTCGGCGTGGTGATCGTGCACCGCTTCGATGGTCGAATACATCGAGGTGTTCTTGCCGGTGCGCAACACCTGCGCCGGTTTGTCGTCCATCGTCACCACGTCGTCGGCGTGACGGATTTCACAGCGCCCCTGGAGCACCGGACGGCGTTTCACCAGATTGGCCAGCTTGGCCGCGTCGCCGTGCAGGATGAAGCCGATGTCGGGGTTCTGTTTGGCCGACAGAGCAAGACCGGCGACAACCGCCGCCGGTCCGCGATCGCCGCCCATGGCGTCGACCGAAATGGTAATCCTGCGCGGCCCTTCGGTCGCGGCGCCTGCAGCTCTGTCCGAAGGTGCCGTCATTTCGAGGCCAGACGTCAGACCGGCTTCAAGCCGCGTCTTCGTCGTCGAACACGGCCTCATCGACCACGGCCACGACTTCGCGATCGTTGTACGCGCCGCAGGACGGGCAGACGTGGTGCGGACGCTTGAGTTCGCCGCAGGAAGGGCATTCGTTGGGGTTCGCCGCCACAAGCGCGTCGTGGCTGCGGCGCATGTTGCGGCGCGACCGCGTGATCTTATTCTGAGGGACAGCCATGTCCAACCTCGATATTCAGGGGCTTTCGCTCCGGGATGCTGCGGCTTTCGCCACCCGCACCCGGCAGGTTCGGCCCGGTGTGTCCTGAGTCTGACCGCCCTCTTATGCGCTATCGCGCCGGCTGTCCAACCCATCTTGAGAAAGAGCGGCGGAAAATACTGCGAATCCCGCTGGGCGCAAGCGTTTTGTTGGCGGTGGCCGGCGGCGGGCGAGGCGGGTCGAAAACCCGGTGGCCGACCTGCCACAGGGCCCATTGCCATTGCGGGCGAAAGTTGCGGGTCAGGGAGAGAGGGACCGGGCGCGCGGCCCGATCGCGCGACGTGTCGACGCCTGCCGACGCCGTGCCGGGGGCGGGCCGGAAGCGGGCCGGAAGCGGGTGGATCGGTCCGGTCCGCGACCCGGCGGGCACTCGCGCGCGCGGGTCGGCATGACCGGGCGGCCCGCCCGGGTGGACGGGCGCCGGGATGCCGGTCAGGTCTCGTCGCCGTCCGGATCCGGGAGCCTGTCGCGCAGGGCCGCGAGCCCGGCGAAGGGCCTGGCATCGTCGTCGGTCATCGGCGTTTCGCCCGGTTCGGTGAACACCGCCGTGCCGAGGTCGGCGCCCTCGGCGCGCGGCCAGGGCGGCAGCGCCAGCGCCAGCGCCTCGACCATCACCGCGCCCAGGTCGATCTCGCTGCCCAGGGGTTCGCTGTCGACATCCTCGGGCAGTTCGACCTCGTCGCCCGCGGGCGTCTGCCAATCGGCGACGAAATTGCGGGCCACGGGTTCCTCGATTCGTGTCACCACCGGGGCGAGGGTGACGACGCAGGCCTGGACGACGGTGGCACCGATCTGGCCTTCGAAGCGCCAGTCGCGTTTGCCGAGGGGCGCGAGCCGGCCCTGGAACCGGAGTTTGCGCAGCTCGAGCAGGCCGAGGTCCGCGCCAATCTGCGCACGGGTTTCGGCATCCGGCTCGATCTCGAACCTGCGGCTCTTGCCGCGTGCGAGGTCGGCGACCGGGACGACAAATTCGCGCTTATCATGCCGCGCAGTCATGGGTGTGCGCTTTCGTTGCTTGAATACATCCGCTTCCTCCGGTAAGCCGAATGACAGAACACACCCGGCTTATTCAAGGGGGGCTTGGATGTCGAGAACTGGACCGATGTTGAAAGGCATCGCAGCGCTTTTGGTGCTGTTTGCCGTCGCGTCCTGCTCGCCGGTCTTCACCTATCATGGATTCGTGCCCACCGAAGAGGATCTCGAAGAGATCGAGGTGGGGCTCGACACCCGCGCCAGCGTGGCCTCGATCATCGGAAAACCGGGCGCTTCGGGGCTTCTGGAGCAAAGCGGGTGGTACTATGTGCGCTCCGAGTTCGAGCACGCGCCGGTCCGCGGGCCGCAGGAGATCGACCGGCAGGTTGTCGCGATCAGCTTCGATGACGACAATGTCGTTGCCAATATCGAACGCTTCGGCCTCGAGCGCGGCCAGATCGTGGTTCTGTCAAGGCGCGTGACTGATTCGAACATCGCCGGGGTCAACTTCCTCGGCCAGCTGTTCGGCAGCACCGCTTCGGCGACCAACATCACCCGTCTCTTCTCCAACTGACCCGTTTCGCAGGACCGCTGTCACGCGGGTCGCGGTCGAAACCCGCGCGGCGCAAGGATGTCGCGCGGGTTTCGAACCCAGCCTGAGACCCAAGGGCATCTTCAAATGCCGGCGCAGCGCCCTGCCTGCGCGGTGGGCGGCGGATGGGCCGGTCCGGGTGCCGGCTGGACCGGTCGGCGCACCGGGGCGCGGCCGGGTGCCGGGTCAGGCGCCGCCCGGCGCGGTGGCGTCGGCTTCGCGAAACTCGATCGCGACCCCGTTGATGCAGTAGCGCAAGCCGGTCGGCGGCGGGCCGTCGGGAAAGACATGGCCCAGATGCGCGCCGCAGTCGGTGCAATGGACTTCGGTGCGTCGCATCCCGTGCCGGGTGTCGACGCTCTCGCCCACCGGCGCCTCCGCCCCGCCGACCCGGGAGAAACTCGGCCAGCCGCAATGGGCGTCGAACTTGTCGGCCTGATCGAACAGCACGGCGCCGCAGCAGGTGCAGTGATAGCTGCCGGCGACGACCGGAAAGTCGTCGTGGGTGAACGGCCGCTCGGTGCCGTGTTTGCGGGTGACCTCGTAGGCGAGCGGGCTCAACTGGTCGCGCCATTGCGCATCTGTCTTCACGATCCTGGGCATCGATCCTGGCTCCGTCATCTGGGGTCATCTGTTGCGGCTGGGGCGGAATACACCGAAGGTAGGGAGATCCCCCGCCCGAGGGCAAGGGGCAAGGAGGCCACGGTGGCTCAAAACCCGTTGATCGACCCGCTGATCGAAACCGGACGCTACCGGGTGCGGTTGGCCGCGGGGCCGGGCGATCTGGCCCGGGCGATGGCGCTGCGGGCGCGGGTGTTTCGTGGCGGTGACGGCGGGGAGGATGCCGACGGTTTCGACCCGCTCTGCCGCCACCTGCTGGTCGAGGCGGTGACCACCGGCGCCCTGGTCTGCACCTGCCGCCTGCTCGATCTCGCCGACGGTGGCCGGATCGGCGACAGCTACGCGGCGCAGTTCTACGACCTCGCGCCGCTGCGGGATTTTTCCGGGCGGATGGTCGAAATCGGTCGGTTCTGCATCGCCCCCGACGCGCGCGATGCCGACGTGCTCAGGCTCGCCTGGACGGCGATGGCCCGGATCGTCGAAAGCGAGCGGATCGAGATGCTGTTTGGCTGCGCGTCGTTCCGCGGCACCGACGCGGCGGCGTTTCTCGACGCTTTCGCGTTGCTCGGTGCGCGCCATCTCGCGCCGGATCGGTGGCTGCCGCGGGTGAAATCGCCCGAGGTCTTCCGGTTTGCGCGCGCCGCGGGGCCGGAGCCGGATGTGAAAAAGGCAATGAAGGCGATGCCGCCGCTGCTGCGCAGCTATCTGATGATGGGTGCCTGGGTGTCCGACCACGCGGTGCGCGACCGCGACCTCGGCACGCTGCACGTTTTCACCGGGCTGGAGGTCGACCGGGTGCCGGCGCAACGCCGCCGTGCGCTGAAAGGGTTGGTCGGGGCGTGAGGCAAAGCCTTTGAAAAGGCTTTGGGACGCGATTTGAAAATCGCGTGGCAAGCGGTTTGGAAACCGCTTGGCCCCCGTTGACGCCGCGCGCTGCCATCGCTACCTCGCGCTCATGGCGCGCGCACCTCTTCTCCAACTCACCGGTATCTCGCTCACCTTCGGCGGCGACCCGGTTTTCGACGGGCTCGATCTCGTCGTCCAGCAAGGCGACCGGGTGGCCCTTGTGGGGCGCAACGGCTCGGGAAAATCGACCCTGATGAAGGTCATGGCCGGGCTGGTCGAGCCCGACCGCGGCAGCCGGACCATGCCGGCGGGCACGCGCGCGGGCTACATGGAACAGCATCCGGACCTCGCCGGCTTCGCCACGCTCGGCGATTTCGCCCTGTCGGGGCTCGATGCGCACGAGGGCTACCGGGTCGAGCGCGCCGCCGAGGGGCTGAAGTTCGACCCCGCCACGCCCTGCGATCAGGCGAGCGGCGGCGAGCGGCGGCGCGCGGCCCTGGCCAAGCTGATTGCCGAGGCACCGGACCTGATGTTGCTCGACGAGCCGACCAACCATCTCGACATCGAGGCGATCCGCTGGCTCGAGGACGAGCTGGCCACCACCCGCACCGGGTTCGTCCTCATCAGCCACGACCGCGCCTTCCTGCGCGCGCTGACCAAGGGAACGCTCTGGATCGACCGCGGCCAGGTGCGCCGCCAGGAGCGCGGCTTCGAGGCCTTCGAGGCCTGGCGCGACAAGACCTGGGAGGAAGAAGACCTGGCCCGCCACAAGCTCGACCGCAAGATCAAGGCCGAGGCCCGCTGGGCGGTCGAAGGGATCAGCGCCCGACGCACGCGCAACATGGGCCGGGTGCGGGCGCTGCAGGAGCTGCGGGCCGAACGCGCCGGCCAGATCCACCGCCAGGGGGCCGCGGCGATGGCCTTCGATGCCGGGCCGAAATCCGGCAAGCGGGTGATCGAGGCACGCGGCATTTCCAAGACCTTCGGCGACCGGGTGATCCTGCGCGACTTCTCGGTGCGCATCGCCCGCGGCGACCGGGTGGCGCTGGTCGGTCCCAACGGTGCCGGCAAGACGACGCTGTTGAAGATGCTCATCGGCGAGCTGGCGCCCGATACCGGCTCGGTCAAACTCGGCACCGGGCTCGACATCGCGGTGTTCGACCAGAACCGCTCGACGCTCGACCCGGAGGTCTCGCTCTGGGATGCGCTGGCGGGCGACAAGGAGATCGGCGTCTCGGGCAAGGCCGACCAGGTGATGGTGCGGGGCGTTCCGAAACACGTCGTCGGCTATCTCAAGGAGTTCCTGTTCGACGAGGCCCAGGCCCGTGCGCCGGTGCGGTCGCTCTCGGGCGGCGAGAAGGCGCGGTTGATCCTCGCCAAGATCATGGCGAAACCCTCGAACCTCCTGGTGCTCGACGAACCGACCAACGACCTCGACGTCGAAACCCTCGATCTTCTGCAGGATCTGCTCGGCGATTACGACGGCACGGTGCTGCTCGTCAGTCACGACCGTGACTTCCTCGACCGGGTCGCGGCCACCACCATCGCGATGGAAGGCGACGGCCGCGCGACGCTCTATGCGGGCGGCTGGACGGACTACCGCGCCCAGAAGGGCGAGACCGCGCTGCCGGCGGAGACGCCGAAACCGAAGCCTGCGGCGCCGAAGCCGGAGAGACCCAGGGCCCAGAAGACCGCCGGCGGGCTCAACTTCACCGAACGACACCGGCTCGAGGCCCTGCCCGGCGAGATCGACCGGTTGACCGCCGAGATCGGCCGTCTCGAGGCCTTCCTCGCCGACCCCGAGCTTTTCTCCCGCGAACCGGTGAAGTTCCGCAAGGCCTCGGAAGGGCTGGTCGCACGCCAGCAGGCGCTCGCGGCGGCGGAAGAGGACTGGCTCGCGCTGATGGAGCGCGACGAGGGCTGATCGCGGTCCATTCGGGCCGCCCGCCCGCCGGCACGCCGGCCCCCTCGCGGGCCTGTGCGTCGCGGCCGAAACGGAGGCGCGAGGCGCACCGCTTGCTCCGGCGCGACCGGTCGGGCATTGGCGCGACACCGGGTGCGGGCACCACGCCCGCCCTGTTCCCGGTCCAGATGCTCAAATCGACCCGCGCGCCGGGCGCCGCAGGTGTTTCGGTCGGGCGATCCCGCCGAAATCTCCGGCTCCGGCCGGGCCTGCGGGCCGGAGCAGGCCTTTCCGGTCCAAAACCTGCGCCAGATCAAATCGCGCCGCGGTGCAGCGTGCTATCGAGCGGCAGCGCGCGAACATCGACTCGCGGCCAGCCGACAGACGACAGGCCGCAGTCCCCCGGAGGAGGAATTACATGTCTGGCGAGCGTCCTGTCGCAAACCGTTGGTTGGTCGTGCTTGGAGCTGTGCTGATGCAGCTGAGCCTCGGCGCGATCTATGCCTGGTCGGTCTTTACCCCGGCGCTGAAAAGCGCGGGCTGGACCAATACCCAGACCCAGATCACCTTTGCCGTCGGCCTGGCGTCCTTCGCCCTGGTCATGGTGGTGGCCGGGCGGCTGCTGACGAAATACGGGCCGCGCCGTCTCGCGGTCGCCGGCGGCCTGGTGCTCGGCGGGGGCTACGTCTTCGCCGGGCTCGCCGGGGCGACGAATTTCTGGGTGGTGACGCTGGGCGTCGGGCTGATCGGCGGGGCCGGGATCGGGCTCGGCTACGTGGTGCCGATCGCCGTCGGCATGCGCTGGTTTCCCGACAAGAAGGGCATGATCACCGGGCTTGCCGTCGCCGGTTTCGGCTTCGGCGCGATGGGCTGGGTGAAGATCGCCGGCGAATGGGCCCGGCTGATCGAGCGATTCGGACTTGATTCGACCTTCGTGATCTACGGTTTTGCCTATGCGGCGCTGATCTGGATCGGCGCGATCTGGATGCGGATGCCGCCGAAGGGCTGGGTGCCCGAAGGCTTCACCCAGGTCGCGACCAAATCCTCGGGCGGTGAAAACTACACCCTCGCCGAGATGTTGCGCACGCCGCAATTCTACCTCGTCTTCCTGATCTTCGCCGTCGGCGCGGGCGCCGGGCTGATGTCGATCGGGTTGATGAAGCTCTACCCGATCGAGGCGCTGGAAGCGGCGGGCTATACCGTGGTCGAGGCCAGCGCGATTGCCGGGACGGCGATGGCGGTGTTCTTCTCGCTTGCCAACGGCGGCGGGCGCATCCTCTGGGGGATGATGTCCGACCGGCTCGGCCGCAAGACATCGATCGTGATCATGACCGGCACCCAGGCGCTGTTTCTCTTCGCCTTCACCTCGATGGCCGGCACGCCCTGGCTGCTCTACCTCGGTGCCACGCTGATCGGTTTCAACTACGGCGGCGCCTTCGCGCTGTTCCCGGCGATCACCGCGGATCTGTTCGGCAACGAGCGGGTGGGGCAGAACTACCCGTATGTGTTCCTCAGCTACGGTCTCGGCGGCATCATCTTCCCGATCCTCGGCGGCATGCTCGGTGACCTCGGCAACTTCCCGCTCGCCTTCTCGATCACCGCGGGGGCCTGCCTCGTCGGTGTCGTCGCGGCGGCTCTGATCCGCACGCCGGACCACGAAGAGGCGAAGCATCACTTCTCGGTGCACGGGTTCATGCACCAGATGCACTGGGACACGCTCGAGGAGGTCGTCGATCACGCGCTGCATCCCGATCACTACATGCGGGTCGACAAGTAGCGCGCTTGCGGGCGCGCCTGCGACGGACAGGCCTGCGACGGGCGGGGCGAGGGGGCGCGACCCCTTCGCCCCGCCCGGACCCTTTCCGGCCCCCGATCAGGCCGCGCCGGCGCCGGCGACGAGGATGACGGCGATATAGTGGATCACCGCGGCGGCGAGCACATGGCCGTGCCAGATGGCGGTGGCGTATTTCATCCGCCCGTGGTGGAAGATCGTGCCAACCGTGTAGGTGAGGCCGCCGGCCAGGATCAGGGCGAGCGCCGCCGGCGGCAGCGCCTGGATCATCGGCCAGGCCGCCAGCACGCCAAGCCAGCCCTGGGCGAGGTAGAGCGCGAACCCGAGCCGCGGCCAGCGGTGAAACCAGGCCAGTTTCAGCACGATGCCGAAGGCGGCGAGCGCCCAGGCCGCGAGCGCGAGGGCCAGGCCACGCCCGCCGCCGAGGCCGATGATCGCCATCGGCGTATAGGTGCCGGCGATCATCAGGTAGATCGCGGCGTGGTCGAAGCGCCGGAGCACGGCGCGGATCCGGGCGTGCAGGGTCAGGTTGTAGGCGGCCGACAGGGCGAATGTGGCGATCAGACCGATGGCATAGGCGACCAGCGGCCAGATCCTGCCGGCGGGCATCGCCAGCGCCGCCCAGGTGAGCAGCGCCGCCGCGCCGGCCACCGAAAAGACCACGCCGAGCACATGCAGGACCGCATCGGCGATATGCTCGTCCAGGCTGTGAGTCAAAGCGATCCGGTGCATCCAAACCCTCCTGGCGCGGTTCACTGGCACCCTGCCGGCTTCGAACCGCGCAGGCCACAAGCGTCATCCGAACGGTCGCGCGCGGGCCCGGGCTGTCCAGACCGGACAGGCAGCGACCGGACGGCCGATCATAGCACGAAATCGCCCGACGGCCCGGGTGACCTCGCGTCGTTTCAGGTGCGCGCGCGGGCCTACCACCGTCCAGAAGCGCCGCCGCCGGAGGAGGAGCCGCCGCCAAAGGACCCGCCGGAGGAGGACGTGCTGCGGATCCGGGAAATCGTGTAGGTCGAGATGTCTTCGTGGCCGCAATGCGGGCAGGTGACCGTCTTGCGGCCGCGCCCGGTGCTGCTGCGGGTCGCCGATTGCAGGGTTTCGCGGGCGGTGTGGATGCCGCGGGCGCCGCAGCTCGGGCAGCGGCGGAACCGGTCGGTGAGCCGCCGGCCGAACAGCGCGAGGCCGGCGAACACCGCCAGCACCAGGCCGCCGAGCCCGATCCCGACCGCGTCGCCCGCATCGCTGCCTCCGGCGACGGGTTGCGGCGCGTTGCCGGCGGCATGTTCGCGTGCGATCCGGTCGCCGACCGCCGTCGCCCCGGCTTCGATGCCGGCTTCGAAATCGGCCTTGCCGAAGGCGGGGATGAAGACATCGTCGATGATCTCCTGCGCCACCGCATCGTAGCCCGCGGGGTAGCCCGACCCGAGCTCGATGCGCATTTCGCGGTCTTCGGTGAGCACGAGGATCAGGATCCCGTCGTTGCGGGTCGCATCGCCGATGCCCCAGTCGTTGAACAGCCCGGTGGCGAAGGCCTCGAGGCTCTCGCCGGGATAGCCCCAGCGGGTGTGCATCGTCAGCACCGTGGCCTGAACCCCGGTCTCTTCCTCGAGCCGCTGCAACGCGGCGGTGAGGCGCTCTTCGGCCGGGTCGCCGATGACACCCGCCTGGTCGTTGACCCGGATATTGTCGTAGGTCGGGTATTCCTGGGCTGCGGCCAGCGCCGGCAGCAGAAGGGCAAGCAGCAAAGCGGCGAGACGGGGCATCGGATCCTCCCGGAACGTGTGACTGTCCTCACCATGCCTCAGCTCGGCGGGAAAATCATCCGCAGAGTCGGCTGCGCGGGCGGCTTCAGAGCCGCGCGGCCTGTGCCGCCAGCACCTGCGGAATGGTCATCACGTCGGCGCGGGTGCAGTCCCAGGAACCGACCTGGACGCGGATCACGAAGCGGCCCTCGTGGGTCGTCTGGGTGAGGTAGATGCGGCCCTCGCGATTGACCGCGTCGAGCAGGGCGGCGGTGGCGGCATCGTCGCGAAACCGGAAGGTGAAGAGCGACAGGATCGGCCCGGTGACGATCTCGAACCCGTCGAGCGCGGCGATCGCCCCGGCCGCTTCGGCCGACCAGGCGACATGGTTGCGGATCCGGGCGCGCAGCCCGCTCAGCCCTTCGATCCGGAGCAGAAACCAGATCTTGAGCGCGCGGAACCGGCGGCCGAGCGGCAGGGTCCATTCGTTGTAATTCACCACCTCGCCCGCGCCTTGGGTCTTGAGGTAGTCGGGCCGCAGCCCCATCGTGGCGATCTGCGGTCCCGGGTCGCGCAGGAACTGCACGCAGGCGTCAAACTGGGCGCCGAGCCATTTGTGCGGGTTGAAGACCACGCTGTCGGCCGCCTCGACACCGGCCCACAATGCGCGGAACTCCGGCGCGATCATCGCCGAACCGGCCCAGGCGGCGTCGACATGGGTGGGAAGCCCGTGCGACCTGGCGACCGCGATACATGCGGCGAGGTCGTCGCAGGCGCCGACCGAGGTGCCGCCGGTGGCGAGGATCACCCCGGCGGGCCTGTGGCCGGCATCGAGGTCGTTGCGGATCGCGTCTTCCAGCGCCTTCGGGTCCATCGAATAGAGCGGATCGTCGCGCTTGCCGGGGATCTTCACCAGGTTGTCCTGGCCGATGCCGGAGAGCCGCGCGGCCTTGTCGACCGAGCTGTGGGTCTGGGCGGAGGCATAGAGCCGGAGCCGCTCCGTGCCCGCGAGGCCGTTTGCGAGCCCCTGAAAACCGAGCGCCCTCTCGCGCATGGTCAGCACGGCGGAAAAGGTCGCGGTGGTGGCCGAATCATGGATCGTGCCGGTGAACGCGTCCGGCAGCCCCAGCGCGTCGCGCAGCCAGTCGACCACCAGCGCTTCCATCTCGTTCGCCGCGGGGGCCGTCTGCCAGAGCATCGCCTGGCTCGCCATCGCGTTCGCCAGCTGCTCGGCCAGCATCGAGGCGGGCGCCGCATTGGCGGGGAAATAGGCGAAGAACCGGGGGTGCTGCCAATGGGTCATGGCGTCGGGCACGGTCTTGGTGAAGTCGTCGAACACCTGCTCGATCGGCGTCGGGGCTTCCGGCACCGGCGCCTCGATCAGCGCGCGGAAATCGCCCGGTGCGATGTCGGGGCGCACGGGGCGGTCGCGCAGGGTGGCGTGGTAGGCGCGCGCCCAGTCGGCGGCCCGTTTCGACCAGGCGGCCAGCTCGTCGTGGTCCATGCGGTCCCTTCCGGTTTGTCGCCCCCCAAGGCTCAGCCGCCCGGGACGATGCTGCGTTCCGGGCGGTTTCGCCGGCCGCAGCCGGGCGGGGCTCAGCCCTTGGCCGTCTCCAGCGCCGCGATGATCGGCGAGAAATCGTCTGCCTTGAGGCTCGCGCCGCCGACCAGGGCGCCGTCGACATTCTGAACGCCGAAGATCTCGCCGGCGTTCGACGGTTTCACCGAACCGCCGTAGAGCACGCGGATCTTGTCGCCCTCGGCACCGAAGCGCTCCACCAGCCGGGCGCGGATGAAATCATGCACCTCGGTGATCTGTTCGAGGGTGGGGATCTTGCCGGTGCCGATCGCCCAGATCGGCTCGTAGGCGATCACCGCGTTGGCGCCGGTCAGCCCGTCCGGCAGCGAGCCCGCAAGCTGGGCGCCGATCACCGCGAGCGTCTCGCCGCCCTCGCGTTGGGCGAGGCTCTCGCCGAGGCAGATCACCGCGAGAAGCCCGGCGCCGAGCGCGGCCTGGGCCTTGGCGCGCACGTCCGCATCGGTTTCGCCGTGATCGGCCCGGCGCTCGCTGTGGCCGACGATCACCGCGGTCGCGCCGGCGTCGACCAGCATCCCGACCGAAATGTCGCCGGTATGCGCGCCGCTTGCCGCCGCATGGCAATCCTGGCCGCCCACCGCCACCGCCGAGCCCGCCGCGGCAGCGGCCATCCGCGCCACCAGCGTGGCCGGCGGGCAGATCAGCACGTCGACCCCCGGCGCGCCATGGGCCGCGATCAGTGCTTCGATCTCGGCGAGCGAAGCGCCCGTGCCGTTCATCTTCCAGTTACCCGCCGCCAGTCCACGCCGCATCTCGGTCTCCTTTGTTCTGAGGTCGGCGGGAGGTTAGCGCGAAGCGGGCAGGGGGCAAGGGAAAAGACTGCGGCAAAGACGCCGTCCTGGCGCCCCGGGCGGTTTTGTCATGTGCAGGGACGCGCCGGGGGCGCGGGCGCACACAAGACGTCGCCTGCCCGGGCAATCTCGCCACGGCCTCGATCCGGCTGCCGGGAACGGCGCCGGCGTGCTGTCGCCCTGCGGCGCCGATCGCACGCGTTTGGTGCGGCCGTTGACCCGACCGGACAGCGGCCGTCGCCGACCCCGGTCGGGGACGCGGGGGGGGCCGGTGCCGAGGGGCGGTGGCCGGTCTTCCACGCCCTGGAGCGGCGATCGCCCGCGGGCCGACGGGCTCATGCGGAGCTCGACCCCTGCGGGGCGCCTGGGGTGCAAGGTCTTTTGCCGTCTGGGCGGCCGTCCCCGGCGGGAAGAGGGTCTTCGAGACCAGGGGCAGGTGGGTGGCGGTACATCTGCCGGGTTGCAGATCGCCTCGGACGGGGCCCGTGACCGCGTGCGGCCGCGCCCCGAGCGACGGCGGCCAAGGTCCGCGCGGGCGGACGTGTGAAGGCCGGATCGGCCGCGCCGCCGGCGGCACAGACTGCGCTTCTGCGGCCTTTGTGGGCGGCCCTGAATGATCCGGACGGCGGGAAATTCTACCGCAACAAGGCGGGCCGGGGAAACCTGGCCCCGATTGCACACGGCCGGTTCGCGGCACTGCGGTCTTTGTGGCGCCGGCCGGACCTGGCGGCCCTTTCGCCGGCCGCCTTGCCCGCGATCCGCAGGTGATCGACCGATTGGGGGCGGAGCCCCGGACCGGTCACAGCGCCGCCAACGACCGCCTTGCCCAGTCGCAGGCCAGATCGGGGTCGTCGAGCGCGTCTTCGGGCAGGGTCCAGTAGTTCATGCCCCGGCCGTCTTCCATCTCGAACCGGACCGCGCCGGCCGCGGCCATTTCCTGCGCGAAATCGTCTGCCGCCTTGAGATAGACCCGTCCGGACGAGGACAGGATCGCGAAGACCTGGCCGGCGTGGTAGAGCGTCAGCCCGCCCATCATCTTTCGGTGAGTGAGCGCGCCGAGCCCGTCGAACAGCTCATGCACGAAGGCGATGTCGCTGTCGGAGACGCTCATCGGTCGGCGGACAGGGTCTCGTCGAACTTGATCGACTCGCCACAGCCGCAGGCCTCGACGACATTCGGATTGCGGAACACGAAGCCCGATTCCAGCAGCGAGGTCTGGTAGTCGATCTCGGTGCCGAACAGGAACATCTGCGCCATCGGCGCGATCATCACCCGCGCGCCCTCCTGCTCGATCACCTCATCGGCGGGATCGACGTCGGACACGTAGTCCATGGTGTATTCCATCCCCGCGCAGCCGCCCTTCTTGACGCCGATGCGCAGGCCCATGGAGCCGTCCTTGTCCATCAGCCTGGCGATCTGGCGGATCGCGGCCGGTGTGAGGGTCACGGCCTGTTTGCCGGGGATCGAAAACATCGGGCTTCCTCCTGGTTCGCTTACCCTACCTAATCCCTCGGGCTTTCGGGCTCAAGGGGTGCGGATGATCCGCGCCGGATTGCCGCCGACTGTTGCCCCCGGCGCGACGTCTCGGGTGACCACCGCGCCGGCCGCGACGATGGCGCCTTCGCCCACGGTGACCCCCGGCAAGAGGATCGCGCCGCCACCGATCCAGGCATCCGCGCCGATGTCGATCGGACGCCCCCATTCCGCGCCGGTCGCGCGTTCGGCCGGGTCACGCGGATGATCGGCGGTGAGGATCTGCACATAGGGGCCGATCTGGACCCGGTCGCCGATCGTCACCCGGGCGACGTCGAGTATGACGCAGCCGTAGTTGACGAACACACCATCGCCGAAGCGGATCTCGGTGCCGTAATCGACGTGAAACGGCGGCCGGATCACGGCGGTCACCGGGCAGCCGAACAGCTCGGCCAGGATCTTCGCCCGGGCATTGTCCTCGCCGTAGATCGTCTGGTTGTAGGCCCGCATCAGCCGCTGGGCGCGCTTGCGCATCGTCACCAGTTCCGGGTCGCCCGCCCGGTAGGGTTCGCCCGCCCGCATCTTTTCAAGCTCGGTCATGTATCGCCTTTCGTCGCTCGCGGATACCTGCACCCGTTGCCCGCCCATGGCAAGCGTCAGGGCAGGGGCGGGCGCAGGGCCGTGTCGGTGAGCAGGCCCGCCAGCGCGTCGAGGGCGGCGCGGACCGGCGGGTCGTGGCGCGCCTCGTGATGGGCGACCAGCCATTCCTCGTGCGCGAGTTCGGCGATCGGCGAAGACACCCGCACCACGCCCGGCGCCGTCTCGCCGGCGAAGGTGGGCAGCACGACCCGGCCGAGGCCGGCGCGGGCAAGGTCGAGCAGCACCCGTCCGTTCGACGCGCGGCTCACGATCTCGGAGCCGTGGCGGGAGCCGAGCCAGCGTTCCACCGGTGTGACCGGGGCGTCTTCGGTCACGGTCAGATAGCCTTTGACCTCCGGCCCGGCGGCATATTCGGCAAAGACGATCTCGGCGGTGCGCCGTCCCGCCAGCCAGCTTTGCTCGGGGCGGCGATTGCGGATGCCGATGTCGGCGACCCGCCGGGCGATGTCGAGATTGGCATTGGAGGCGAGCAGTTCCGGCACCCAGGGTGCGGCCGGGGTCCAGACCCGGGCCAGGTTGACGGCGAGGAAATGGCTGGTCCAGTGGCCGGCGGTGATCCGCACCCGGGCGCGGGGCTGGGCGGCGCCGAAGGCCTGGAGCCGTTGCGAGATGGCGCGCAGCGGTTCGGCCTCGGCCAGCAGCGCACGGCCCCGCGCGGTCAGCGCATAGCCCCGCGCGCCGCGCTGGAACAGGCTCTCGCCGAGCGCGCGCTCGAGCGCGGTGAGGCGGCGCGAAAGCGTCGGGGCGGAGACGCCGGTGGTCTCGACCGCGCCCACGAGGCCGCCGGAATCGGCGACGGCGAGAAACAGGGCAAAATCGTCGAGACCGGGTCCGGTTTTCATTTCTGAAAGCTCCGTTGCAGAAAGCACAGATTTAACAGGGTCTCTGCCCGTGTATCTTTTTGCATATACAAACCACAAATGAAAGGTGTTCGGCATGACCCCGTTGATATGCCCGCTTCAGAGCGCGCCGTTTGAGCCGATCTTCGCGCCCGCAACCGCCCGCCGCGAGGTCGAGATCATCGCCGCCCGGGTCGCATCCGCACGCAAATGGCGCCGCCGGCGGACGATGTTGCGGCTTCGCGCCGCGATCCTTGGCCGCCGCAAGACCCGCTGTGCGGGGCGCCGGACGCCGCCGGCAGGCGGGCGGGCCGTGACCGTCGCGCGGACCGCCTGATCCCGCGGGCGCACGAAAAAGGGCAGCGCCCAGTTCGGCGCTGCTCCTGACGGGTCGCTTTCGAGAACTCCGCCGGGGCGGATCCTACATGAAGCCAAGCTCCAGCCGGGCCTCGTCGGACATCATGTCCATGCCCCAGGGCGGATCCCAGGTGATGTCGACGTTCACTCGCTGCACACCCTCGACCGGGCCGACCGCATCATGCAGCCACCCCGGCATTTCGCCGGCCACCGGGCAGCCCGGTGCCGTCAGGGTCATGACGAGGTCGACCACGCCGTCGCCGGATATCTCGATCGTGTAGACCAGCCCGAGGTCATAGATATTGACCGGGATTTCCGGGTCGTAGACGGTGCGGCAGGCATCGACCACCTTGTCGTAGAGCGGGTGGTCGGTCGTCGAGGGCTTGATGAGGGGGGTGCCCTCCATCGGCGGTGTTTCGGTGTTCATCGCGTGTGTCCCTTAAACCTGACTGTTCATATAAGGATTGTCGCCGGGCTGTCCAGCCCCGCGGCGCGGCCGGACTGGATTGCCCGTGCCCGGATCGCTACACTCGCGCTCAGGGAGGCACCGAAAATGAGCAGAGACCTGACCAAAACCGCCTGCGTGGACCTGCCGGAGGGGTCGCCGGCGCTGGACGCGGCGGCGATCGCCGAGCTGCTGGCGGAGCTGCACCCCGACTGGAGCGCCAGCAACGGCCGGCTCAGCCGGAGGTTCGCGCTCAAGGGCTACCCGGCGGCGCATATGCTGGCCAATGCGGCCGCCTTCCTGGCCGAGCGCGAGGGGCATCACCCCGATATCGCCTTCGGCTGGGGCTGGTGCGAGGTGACCTGGTGGACGCATACGGTCGGCGGACTGTCGATGAACGATTTCATCTGCGCCGCGAAGCTCGACGTGCTGGTCACCGGCTGACCCGGTCCCGGCGTCCGGCTGTGCCGGCGCGATGCCCTATTTTCGCCACAGCCATCGGTCAGTCTGACGCCCGAGCTCCGGACAATACCGGGGGAAAGAGGCAAGAGCAGGCATCGGATGATCGGCGGAGCAAGAGCGCTGAGACCGCGCGCCGCGCGTGGATTGGCGGCCATGAGCCTGGTGGCGCTCATGCTTCTCGCAGGCTGCGCCGGGTACAACCGGTTCGATGCCGCGCCGCTCACCGAACCGGCCCGCGCCGATCCTCTCGCGCCCTACGAGGCCGCGCGGTGGCCTGAGTTTCTGCACCGGATCGACCTGCCGCGCGGGCGCGATTACGTGATCCTCGCATTTCTGCCGACCAACAAGCCGATCGACCTGTCGTCGCCGGAGCGCGCCCGCAGCTCGGTGCTCTCGGCGCTGGTAAGCCCCGGGTTCGACACCAAGATCGGCCACATGATCGTCGCCTGGCAATGCGGTCCGCACCGCGGGATGACCTCGATGACCGGCGCCAAGGGCACCGAAGCGGCCGACATGTTCAAAGCGGGCTGGGGGTTTGTCGCGGCGCTCTCGACCTATTCCGACGGCCGGCTCTACCCCGAGGGCGAGCATCGGCTGGCCAATCTCGACGCGCTCGAAGCGGGGCGCGGGGTGGTGACGGCGGTCGAGGTCACCCGGGGCGCCTGCGACGAGATGCGGCGCGAACTCACCCGGTTCGTCACCCACCCGGACGCGCCGATGCAGACCTATGGGCTGCGGCAGGACCCGGCGTCCTACGAGGGGGCCGGCTGCATCAGCTTCGGTTTCTACCTCGCCGGGGCGGCCGGGGTGCTGGGCGAGGTGGCGCCGCAGATCCGGCGCGACATCGCCTTGCGGACGTCGCTGCTGGGCCGCGGCACCGGAAGCTTTCCCTCGGTCGGTCTCTACCGCCCGCCGGGGGGGTGTTGCGACAAGCCACTGCCGCTCACCCGGCTGCTGTTCAGCGACTGGGGGGCCGGTCCGGTGGTCGACCGGGTGCGGATCGAGGACGGCGAACTGGTGCTGGCGGCGCTGGTTGCGGCGCGCGAACGGGTCGCCCCGGCCGACGACTGGCGGTTCGCGCGGGTTCTGCCGGCGCAGGGCGACGCGGCGGTGGCACGCGCCGCCGAGGCCGGCCGCCGGTTTGCCGCCGGTTACCCGGTGATCCGGATCGCCGACCCGGGCGGGGTCTCGGCGCTGGTGCTCGAGCGGCGATAGCCCCGGCACCCCGGGGCCTGCTTGTGGCGCGCGCCGTTTTCAGCCAAACCGCCGGGGTCAGGAGAGGATGCCGATGGTCCAGAACTTTTCATTTGCCCTTCACGCCACCGACGGGGCGGCGCGGACCGGGGTGATCTCGACGCCGCGGGGCGACATCCGCACCCCGGCCTTCATGCCTGTCGGCACGGCGGCCACGGTGAAAGCCATGCTGCCCGAGAGCGTGGCGGCGACGGGCGCCGACATCTTGCTCGGCAACACCTATCATCTGATGCTGCGCCCGGGGGCCGAGCGGGTCGCCCGGCTGGGCGGGCTGCACGCCTTCATGAACTGGCCGAAACCGATCCTGACCGACTCGGGCGGTTTCCAGGTGATGAGCCTGGCGGAGCTGAGGAAACTCACCGAGGAGGGCGTGGCCTTCCGCTCGCATATCGATGGCGCGCGCCACATGTTGACGCCGGAACGCTCGATGGAGATCCAGAAGCTGCTCGGCTCCGACATCGTCATGGCCTTCGACGAATGTCCGGCGTTGCCGGCGGAGGAGGCGCAGGTCGCCGCCTCGATGCGCCTGTCGATGCGCTGGGCGCAGCGGTCGCGCGACGCCTTCGGCGACCGGCCGGGACATGCGCTGTTCGGCATCCAGCAGGGCGGGGTCACCGAGGCGCTGCGCGCCGAGAGCGCCGAGGCGCTGCGCGCGATCGGCTTCGACGGCTACGCCATCGGCGGGCTCGCGGTGGGCGAGGGCCAGGCGGCGATGTTCGGCGTGCTCGACTATGCCCCGGCGATGCTGCCCGCCGACCGCCCGCGCTACCTGATGGGCGTCGGCAAACCCGACGACATCCTCGGCGCGGTCAAGCGCGGCGTCGACATGATGGATTGCGTGCTGCCGTCGCGCTCGGGGCGCACCGGCCAGGCCTGGACCCGCCGCGGCCAGATCAACATCAAGAACGCCCGCCACGCCGACGACCCGCGCCCGCTCGACGAGGCCTGCACCTGCCCGGCCTGCCGGGGCTATTCGCGGGCCTATCTGCACCACGTCTTCCGCTCCGGCGAGATCATCGCCTCAATGCTGCTCACCTGGCATAACTTGCATTATTATCAGGAGCTCATGGACGGGATGCGGGCGGCGATCCGGGGCCATCGGTTCGCCGCGTTCGAGGCCGCGTTCCACGCTGCCCGCGCGGCGGGCGACATCGAACCGTTGTAGGCGGGTCCCAGGGGGGGCCGATCGCGCGGTCGTTCGGGGTCGCGCCGCCGGGGCCGAAGGCCTGACCGGAGCGGGCCGCCGACCCGCCCTGGCCCCGGTCTCAGGCGATATCGGGCGCTCTCTGGCGAACGCGGGGCGCGATGCCCGCGCGTGTGCCGGGACAACGCGCTCCGCCGGTCCGGCGTTGCGGCCGTCGTCGTCGCCCCTTTCGGGCGCACGCGGTCGGTGGCTCTCAGGAAACCCGGCGCCATTCGGACCGGTCGCGATGGAGCGCCGTTCGGGTCTCGATGTCGGCGTCGTCGTCCCAATCCGCGCCCGGTGCCGGGCTGGCGGCGCTTGCCTGCGGCGCGGACCCGTCGGCATCTTCGCGCCGGGCGCGGCGATCGATCGTCGCCAGACGGCGGTCGAGCATCCGGCCGGGCGCGTCATCGAGCCAGGCGCGCAAAGCGTGGTGGAGCGGCATATCGCGGAAATCGTGGCTGAACAGCACGAGGCGGCTTGCCCCGAGATCGACGAGGAAGATCTCGCTCTCCCCGGTCGCGGCCATCACCCCGCGCGCATCTTGCGCGTTGGTGCGCAGCCGGATGTGGAACGGGGCTTCGACTTCGAGGATCTGCAGGACCGCTTCGCGCGCGGGCTCGGCTGCCGCCCGGGTGACCAGCCGGACCCGGCCGAGGCGCAGGCTCATCTCCTCGATCGCCACCAGGTCGGGATCGCCGTAATGCGCCGCCATTCCGGGCGTGGGCACGAGGCCGTACCAGAGCCGGTAGATGTCGACCGGCGATGCGGCGCGGGCCCGGAACCGGAGCCTGCGCAGGCGGGGCAGGGGCATTGCCCGGAGGGCGCGGGCGGCGGCGCGCGCGAGGGCGATCAGCGCGAGCCAGACCAAGAACGCGACGAGGCCGTCGCCGCGCGCCCCGGCGAGATCGAGACTGCTGCCGGGAAATGCCCGCATCAGCCCGGCCAGCGCGAGGCCGGCGAAGGCCATCGCCGCGGGAAATCGGCGGCATCGCGGGGCGGCCAGGGCGACCAGGGTCGCAAACGCCCCGGTCAGGAGCGCGATCGCGGCTGTCGGCAGGGGCCCGGGGTCGATCCCGGCGAGCCTTGCCGCGACGAAGACCAGCAGCATCACCAGGGCAATGCGCCGCCGCTCGCGGAACATTCGGCGCATCAGGCTCGTCGGCATGGCATCTGGTCCCTCTCGGCGGCAAGGGCCCCCCGCACAGCGCGACGACCCGCCGGGATCCTAGTGCCGGATGGGTTAATGCCCGGTTGCCGGGTGAGCGGTTTTGCCCGGCCGCGCGCCCGATCGCCCGGCGTGCCTGCCCAGGCACAGGGACGCTGCGTTTCTCGGGGGGGATTGCCCCGGCCCTTGCCGCCGGACCGCGGGACGGGCACAATGGCAGCCAGAGCAGGCGGTTGAAACGGCGGGGGGCGCCCCCCACCTTAGATCCGCAAACAGGAGGCAGGACGCGCAGCCATATCGGGGCCGGTCTGTCTGCCAGCATAAGGAAAAACACATGACCGAGCAAATGTCTTCGTCGTACCCGGTGCTTCCGTTGCGCGACATCGTGGTGTTTCCACACATGATCGTGCCGCTTTTCGTCGGGCGCGAGAAAAGCGTGAAGGCGCTTGAGGAGGTCATGGCGGACGACCGGCAGATCCTGCTGGCCAGCCAGATCGACCCGTCGATGGACGACCCCGAAGCGGACGCGATCTACCGGGTCGGCGTGCTGGCGAACGTGCTGCAATTGCTGAAACTTCCCGACGGCACCGTGAAAGTGCTGGTGGAAGGGCAACGCCGGGTGAAGATCACCGAGTTCGTCGAGAACCCGCGGTTCTTCGAGGCCGACGCGGTGCAGATCGAGGAAACCCTCGGCGATCCGGCTTCGGCCGAGGCGCTGACGCGCACGGTCAACGAAGAGTTCGAGCGCTACGCCAAGGTCAAGAAGAACATCCCCGAGGAGGCGCTCGCCGCGGTCTCGGACACCCATGAGCCGGCCAAGCTCGCCGACCTCGTGGCCGGGCATCTGGGCGTCGAAGTGGCGCAGAAACAGGAGCTTCTGGAAACGCTCTCGGTCGCCGAGCGGCTGGAGAAGGTCTACGGGCTGATGCAGGGCGAAATGAGCGTGCTGCAGGTCGAGAAGAAGATCAAGACCAGGGTCAAGAGCCAGATGGAGCGGACCCAGCGCGAATATTATCTCAACGAGCAGATGAAGGCGATCCAGAAGGAGCTGGGCGAGAACGACGACGGCCAGAACGAGGTCGCCGAGCTCGAAAAGCGCATCGCCGAGACCAAGCTTTCCAAGGAGGCCCGCGAAAAGGCCGAGGGCGAGCTCAAGAAGCTCAAGAACATGTCGCCGATGTCGGCCGAAGCCACCGTGGTGCGCAACTATCTCGACTGGATGCTGTCGATCCCCTGGGGGGTGAAATCGAGGGTGAAGAAAGACCTCGGCAACGCCGAAAAGGTGCTCGACGCCGATCATTACGGGCTCGAGAAGGTCAAGGAGCGCATCGTCGAGTACCTCGCGGTGCAGCAGCGCTCGAAGAAGCTGAAGGGGCCGATCCTCTGCCTCGTCGGCCCCCCGGGCGTCGGCAAGACCTCGCTCGGCAAATCGGTCGCGCGCGCGACCGGGCGCGAGTTCATCCGCATCTCGCTCGGCGGGGTGCGCGACGAAAGCGAGATCCGCGGGCACCGGCGCACCTATATCGGTTCGATGCCCGGCAAGATCATCCAGGCGCTGAAAAAGGCGAAGTCGACCAACCCGCTGATCCTGCTCGACGAGATCGACAAGATGGGCCACGATTTCCGTGGCGACCCGGCCTCGGCGATGCTCGAAGTGCTCGATCCGGAGCAGAACAACACTTTCGTCGACCACTATCTCGAGGTGGAGTACGACCTTTCCAACGTGATGTTCCTGACCACGGCGAACTCCTACAACATGCCGTCGCCGCTGCTCGACCGGATGGAGATCATCCCGCTGGCCGGCTACACCGAGGACGAAAAGCGCGAGATCGCCCGCCAGCACCTGATCGCGAAGCAGATCGCCAATCACGGGCTGCGCAAGGGCGAGTTCGAGCTGACCGACGCGGCGCTTTCGGACATCATCCGCTACTACACCCGCGAAGCCGGGGTGCGGAACCTCGAACGCGAGATCGCCAAATGTGCCCGCAAGGCGGTGACGCTGATCGTGCGCGGGGCCGAGAAAACCGTGACCGTGACGCCCGAGGTGCTCGAAGACTTCCTCGGGGTGAAGAAGTTCCGTTACGGGCTGGCCGAGAAGGAAGACCAGATCGGTGTCGTCACCGGGCTGGCCTGGACCTCGGTCGGCGGCGATCTGCTGTCGATCGAGGCGCTGAGGCTGCCGGGCAAGGGGCGGATGAAGACCACCGGCAAGCTCGGCGACGTGATGAAGGAATCGATCGACGCGGCCAATTCCTTCGTGCGCTCGATTGCCCCCGAGATCGGGGTGAAACCGCCGAAGTTCGAGAAATGGGATATCCACGTCCACGTGCCCGAAGGGGCGACGCCGAAAGACGGGCCCTCGGCCGGTATCGCGATGGTGACCTCGATCGTCTCGGTGCTGACCCAGATCCCGGTGCGCAAGGATATCGCCATGACCGGCGAAGTGACCCTGCGCGGCAATGTGCTGCCGATCGGCGGTCTCAAGGAGAAGCTGCTCGCAGCGCTGCGCGGCGGCATCAAGACGGTGCTGATCCCGGCCGAGAACGAGAAGGACCTCGCCGAGATCCCGGACAACGTCAAGGAGGGGCTCATCCTGATCCCGGTGGCCGATGTGCGCGACGTGCTCGACCGGGCGCTGGTGCGCCGGCCCGAGCCGGTGGAATGGGACGAGGCGGCCGAAGAGGCGGCGGCCAATGCGCTGCCGACCGACGACAACGAAAAGGCGCCCGTCGCACACTGACGCCGGGTGCGGCGGCAGGTCTTCGAAGGGGCGCTCAAGCGGGCGCCCCTTTCTCATTTTCCCGGTCTGCCCCGGCCGTGTATTGTCCGATGGCGCGGCGATGGCGCAGCGTCGCGGTTGTCGGGGGCGGGCGGAACCCGCTATTGCGATATCAACCCAGAGCCCCATGGAGGCGCCCCGATGACCACCGACAGCCCGGACCCGGGCAAGGATCCCGCACTCGACCCGTCCGACCTGCGTGACCTGATCGCGACCGGCACGGCCGAAGATCGCGCCGCCGACGGCGACCCGATCGACGCCGCCGAGACCGAGGAGCCCGGCGAGGGCCTCGTGGCCCTGAGCAAGGGCGATCTGTTCGCCCGGGTCAAGGCGCGCACCGAAGGCGTAAGGGGCCGCGATATCCGCATGGTCATCGATGCGGTGCTCGAAGAACTGGGCGCCGCGCTTGTCGCCGGCGACAGCCTGAAGCTGCCGCCGCTCGGCACCCTCAAGGTGCAGCGCAATTGGGAGTCCGCCAACGCCGACCTCGCGATCTGCAAACTGCGCCGCAAAAAGCCGGGCGCAGGCGGCAATGACCCTCTTGCAGAGCCCGCGGAGGAAAGCTAAAAGCCGCGGGCGTCGGGTGATTAGCTCAGTGGTAGAGCGCTTCGTTCACATCGAAGATGTCGGGGGTTCAAATCCCTCATCACCCACCATCCCTTTCTCGAGACCCGATCGCCCGGTCGCGGGCGCCGCGGCAGGGGCGCCGGGATCTCCGACCGGTGTGGACCCGGGCCGCGTGACGCGCAGCCGAGCCGATTGACGGAGCAACGCCGATGTACCCCGACCTGATCGTCATTCGCCACGGCCAGACCAATTGGAACCTCGAAGGACGCTGGCAGGGGGGGCTCGACTCGCCGCTGACGGCGAAGGGCGAAGACCAGGCCCGCGCGATGGGGCGGCTGCTGGCGCGCGCCGCGATCACCGCCGACAGCCATGCGGCCTTCGTGAGCCCGCTCGGGCGGGCCCGGGCGACGGCGCGGCTCGTGCTTGGGCCGGACTGGCCCGCCGCATCCGACGCCCGCCTGCGCGAGATCGGCGTGGGCGGCTGGGAGGGCTGGCTGATCAAGGATGTCGCCGAGGCCGCCGGGATGCCCGACGACACCGCCCCGCTCGCCTTCTACGAAGCCGCCCCCGGCGGTGAAGGGTTTGCCTGCCTGCGTGACCGGGTCCTCGACTTTCTTTCCGAACTCGATGCGCCCAGCGTGCTGGTCACCCATGGGATCACGTCGCGGATGATCCGCACCCTCGCGACCGGGCGCGATCTCGACCGGTTCGACGAATTGCCCGGTGGGCAGGGGGTGGTGTTCCGGATCCGCGACGGCGTACACGAGACGCTTTCGGCCTGAAAACGTACTGCCTTCGGGCGTGAGGCTTGCGCCGTTTGCCCGGGTTGCGACGGTGCGCAGGATGCGCCAGGTGCGCCAGATGCGCATGTGTGACCGGGCCGGTTTCCTAAGGTCAGGACCCATTGAAATTGGACTGAAGCTCTGATTCACTGCCCGAAAACGGAGGCGGTGACATGAGCGATCTTTTCTGGCTGACGGAGGCGCATATGGCGCGTCTCGAACCCTACTTCCCGAAGTCCCACGGCAAGCCCCGGGTCGATGACCGGCGGGTGCTGAGCGGGATTATCTTCATCAATCGTAATGGCTTGCGCTGGCGCGACGCGCCGCCCGAGTATGGCCCGCCGAAGACCCTCTACAACCGTTGGAAGCGCTGGAG
>SWCD01021327.1_pt1 | contig 56120 bp, 48 predicted proteins | sample 4693011 | NCBI WGS metagenome assembly SWCD01 (sample SAMN10267278, study PRJNA491770) | bioreactor metagenome | isolation source: DHS bioreactor inoculated with marine | place: Japan: Omine Ridge, Nankai Trough
AGATCCTGCGCCGCGATCTGTCGCGCCAGGTGCTGGTGAGCGCCAATATCTCGGGCGTGACGCTCGGCGACGTGACGCCCGAGGTGCAGGCCGCGATGGACGCGCTCGAGCTGCCGACCGGCTACCGGGTCAGCGCCGGCGGCGACGCCGAGCAGCTGGCCGAGACGGCGGCGGCGGCCGGCGCGGCGCTGGTGCTGGCGGTGATCTTCATCTACCTGGTGCTGGCCTCGCAGTTCGGCAGCTTCCTGCAACCCGTCGCGATCATGGCGGCGCTGCCGCTGGCGCTGGTGGGGGTGATGCTGGGCCTGCTGGTGGGCGGTTCGACGCTGAACATGTTCTCGATGATCGGCTTCATCATGCTGATGGGCCTGGTGGTCAAGAACGCCATCCTGCTGGTCGACAACGCCAACCAGCACGTCCGCGAAGGCGGGTTGAACCTCTACGACGCCTTGCTGGAGGCCGGCACCACCCGGTTCCGCCCGATCATCATGACCACGCTGGCGATGATCTTCGGGATGCTGCCGCTGGCGCTGAACATCCACGAAGGCTCGGGCCAGAACGCGCCGATGGCGCATGCGGTCATCGGCGGGCTGATCTCGTCGACGATCCTCACCCTGGTCGTCGTCCCGGTCGCGCTGACCTACATCGACAGTCTCGGCCGCACCGCACGCAAGTGGTTCCCCACCGGCCCGAACGAGGCCGAAACGCTGCCGACAGGGTGATCGGCAGGACCGGATGGGTGCGGGGAAGTGCCGCTTGCGAGGATTCGGGGTGCTTCGCTTGCGGCGCAGGTCACTTGAGACGTCCTTTCGCCGCCGATCCGGGAACCGCCCTGGCGCCGCGCGGGCAACAGCACAGGGGATACCGGAGGACGTCGGGGCAGGTCTGCGGAGGACGCCCATATGACGGCAGTGGCTGGCTACCGGGCGCAACCCGCAGGCGGCAATCTTCCGTTTGCGTGATTGGTGCCTGCGACGGTCGATCAATGCCGCAGGCACTGTGGGCGGATGTGTCATTCCTCTGCCGTGTCCCCGCGTCAGGGCGGTTTCTCGACCCACTGCCACGAGCGAACGGCCTCGACGGTCGTGTCGGATCCCTGCACAAGTTGCTGTCGGACCCGGTCTGAAAGGGGACTACCGGCACGACCGGATGGCCGCCCCGGACGACCGAACTGCGGTTTCGGATCCCGGATCTTCCCCGCGAACGCGTTCGGTCTCGTCCAGCACGGCCTCGAAGGCTTCTTTGCAGCTGACGCCGGTTTCTGCGAATAGGCGGGACCAATCCCTTGATGACCTCGGTTCCGATGCTGACGTCGCTTCCGTATCGCATCTCCTCGATCAGCCCGTTTGCCATCAAGCCGTGCTTGGAGAACGGTCGGCCGTCCTGACCCCTTTCAGCAATTCCCGAGGGAACAGAGACGGCTACCTTGTGCCCATTTTGTTCGATCCGGCCCGCCGCCAGCGCTCGCGAAATGTCGCTCATTTTGTAGCGGGGGGCCGATCCGGCCGATGGCTTCCAAGGCTGTGCGCCGGGGGCCGTTCACCGGTCTCGGTGTTACCCGCCCCGGACGTGTTCTTTCCGCACGGCGTTGTCTGAATCCTTGGACGGTGCCGATTTGGTCGATTGCCGGCCAAGGCCATGGCAGAATTGAGCAACAACAGCGGCCTTGCTGATGCCTTCGATCCCGGTCGGGTTCGGCGACATGGACCTCCAATCGACCCGGGCGGATCTGGTCGCGCAGGTTCGGATGCCGCTTGGTTGAGCGAGACGAAAAACGGGTCGGCCCGTCGGTGTTGACCGGGTGCCGGCGTTCGCCTCCGCCGGCTTCGACGACCTCGCCGCGGGATGAAACCGCCTGACAGGGGCGCGGCAGGGACGGCTGCCATCGCGCCTCCCGTGTTTGCGTTCGCCGGAGATGTTCTGCCGCCTCTCAGCCCACATTGACAAGGGCGGCCATTCCCGACCGGCCTTGGCCGAGATTGTTCGGGTCGTTCGTTCCGGTCGGATCCGCAGGCGCCGGTTCGCGCGGCACATGTCTCTCGAGCGCCAGGGCCACGAGCCGCCCACGGCGGTCACGACCGCCGAAAGGCCAGCGGCCAGTGCCCGGGCGCCGATCGGCACAAACTCAAGGCAATACTTTGAAATAAAACGAACAACCAGAATCCCGGAATTTTAGCCCAACTAAAACTTGACTCGACTCCGCAATTCTCCAATGGTTTTAGCAATGCTAAAAAATTCGACCGCCGCCTCTGAAAATCACGATCTCGGTCTTGGTGAGAAATTGCGCCAGAGCCGCAAGGAAGCGACACTCACGATGCAATACGTGGCTGACAATGCCGGCCTGTCAGTGGGGTTCATCTCGCAGGTCGAACGTGGCATCACCGTGCCGTCGCTGTCGTCGCTGCGGGCCATCGCCGGCGTGCTCGGCAAACCGATCTCGTTCTTCCTCGAGCAACCATCGGCGAGCGACGACGCCACCCGGGCCGGCGTCCGGATGAACTACAAGGTCGCGGAAGGCGCCTTGTCCTACGAACGGCTGTCGGCGCGGTTTCCGGGCAGCACGATCCGTTCGGTCATCGTCCATGAGCCCCCGGGGCACCGCAACGAACCGATCAGCCATGTCGGCGAGGAATTGTTCTTCATGCTCGAAGGGGAATTGACGGTCGAGGTCGAGGGCGAGCGCACGATCCTCAAGCGCGGCGACTCGCTGCATTTCGATTCCAGAAAGACCCATTCGACCTGGAACCACACCACCGAGACGGCCGCGATGCTGTGGTGCGGCACGATGGATGTGTTCGGCGAAGACACGATCGACCCGGTTCACAAGAACAACGGTAAAACCAAGAAAAAGAAAGCAAATTCCAAGGGAGGAAGAAAATGAGACCTTTCAAAGTGACCCTTGCCGCGGGGCTTCTGGCGGCGACGTCCCTGACGGCACCGGCGCTTGCCGGCGGCACGATGCGACTGGACGAGGTCGCGGTGGGCGAGCTCGACCCGGCCAAGGCATCGGACTATGCCGACAGCATCCTGATGTTCAACGTCTACGACACGCTTGTCCTGCCCGTACAGGGGGGGCCGGGTCATGCGCCGCATCTGGCCGAAAGCTGGTCCAGCGATGGCAACGTCTTCACCTTCAAGCTGCGCCCCGACGTGACCTTCCAGAGCGGCAACCCGTTCACCGCCGACGACGTGGTCTATTCGCTCGAGCGGTCCAAGGCGCTGGGCGCCGGGCTGTCGTATCTGTTCGGCGTGGTCGAGAGCGTCGAGGCGGTCGATGCCCATACCGTGAGCTTCACCCTGTCGTCGCCCTATGCGCCCTTCGTCGCGTCGTTGACCCGCCTGCCGATCGTCGACAAGGCGCTGGTCGAGGCCAACAAGGGCGACAGCGAGTGGGGCGAAGCCTTCCTGTCCGGCACCGGCGCCGGCACCGGCGCCTACACGGTGAAGTCCCACAATCCGCAGGAAGAGACCGTGATGGAGAAGAACGGCTCCTATTTCCTCGATGTGGCCGAGGCCGCACCCGATACCGTGCGGCTGCGCTACGGCCTCGAGGCCGCGACCGTGCGCACGCTGATCGCCCAGGGCGAGCACGACATCTCGTCGCAATGGGTGCCGCCTGAGGTGATGAAGGCGCTGGCCGAGGGCGGGGCGCAACTCTTCACCGAATCCGGCACCGGGGCGTTCTATCTGAAGATGAACACCACCAAGCCGCCGCTCGACGACGTCAATTGCCGCCGGGCGATGGCAGCCGCATTCGACTACGGCACGGCGATCAAGATGATCGCGATCACCGACGAGATCTCCGGCGGCAGCCCGTCGACCGGGGCCATTCCCAAGGGCATGTTCGGGTCCAACGGCGCGTCGATGGTGCAGGCGCAGGACCTCGAAGCGGCAAAGGCGCATCTGGCGGCCTGCGCCCACGATCCGGCGGAAATGGATATCGAGATCAGCTGGATCGCGGAAGTGCCGCTGGAAGAACGCTTCGCGCTCCTGTTCCAGTCGAACCTGACGGCCTTGGGCGTGGGGTCGCATATCGTCAAGATGCCCTGGGCGCTGTTTGCCGAGCAGGTGTCGAAGCCCGAGAACACGCCGCATATCAGCCAGCTCTTCGTCAATGCCGTGACCGGCGATCCCGATACGCTGCTCTACGGCATGTATCACTCCTCGACCCCGGGCACCTGGCAGTCGCCCGAGTACCTCAACGATCCGAAGGTCGACGAGTATCTCGAAGCCGGCCGGACAGCCGCGAGCGAAGCGGACCGGGAAGCGGCTTATTCGATGCTGAATGCCCGGTTGATGGAGATTGCACCGACGATCTACGCCTATGACCGGCAATCGGTCTTTGCCGCCAGCGCGCGGGTCTCGGCGCCGGCGCTGACCGATCCGGCGCAGGCCTTCGGTCTGGATGGCATGGGGTTCACCTTCCGGCTGATGGAAATGGCCGACTGAGGCTTCTCCCGGCCACCGGGCCTGTCCTGGCCCGGTGGCCGACCTTGAAAGAGCGGAAATGTCTCCTGTCCTTCGCCTGCTTGCGCGACGGCTCGGTATCTCCTTGATCGTGCTCGTCGGCGTTTCGATGCTGATCTTCGGCATCGCGCGGATCATCCCCGGCGATCCGGCGCGGATCGCGCTGGGGCCGAACGCAACGGCGGAACAGATCGACAAGCTGCGCGCGGCGCTGCATCTCGACGAGGCCATCGTCGTGCAATACGGCCACTTCGTGAAAGACCTGTTGCGGGGCGATCTCGGCATCTCGCTCTATACCAACCGCCCGGTCACCCAGGATATCGCCCAGTTCCTGCCCGCGACGCTCGAGCTGGTATTCTTCGCCGGCATCCTGATGGTCGGCATCGGCCTGCCGCTCGGCATCCTCTCGGCGCGCTACCGCGGCAGGTGGCCCGACCATGTGATCCGGCTGGTGTCGCTCCTCGGCGTCTCCGCCCCCAGCTTCGTCTGGGCCGTGATCCTGATGCTCTTGTTCGCCTTCTTCCTGCCGATCTTCCCGATCGCCGGCCGGATCAAGGACATCTACGAGATCGAGCGCATCACCGGGTTCCTGCTGATCGACACCCTCTTGGCGCGCGACCTCGCGGGTTTTCGCGACGCCTTCTGGCACCTGATCCTGCCGGCCCTGGCGCTGGCCGTCTCCGGCATTGGCCAGGCGGCGCGGCTGACCCGCGCGAACATGGTCGAGACCTACGACAAACCCTATATCGAAATGGCCCAGGCCTACGGCTTCCGGGCCCGGCGGATCGCGCGCAAATACGCCTTCAAACCCTCGTTGATCCCGTCGCTCACGATCATCGGGCTCGATTTCGCCGCTATGCTGGGCAACGCCTTCCTGGTCGAGGCGGTGTTCGCCTGGCCGGGGCTCAGCCGCTACGGCGTGGCGGTGATCCTGCGCAAGGACCTCAACGCCATCATCGGCACCGTGCTGATCATCTCCGCCACCTTCCTGATCGTGAACCTGATCGTCGATCTGCTGATCGCGTTTCTCAACCCGCGGATCCGCTACTCGCAGCGGGGATCGTCATGAAACGCACCCTGATCATCCTGTTGCGAAATCCACTGTCGATGGTCGGTGTGGTGCTTGTGGCGCTGGTGGTGCTGTCGGCGATCTTTGCCGATTTCATCGCCCCGTTCCCGGATCATCGCGGCGCGGTGGTGGATTTCGTCTATTTCAACCAGGCGCCGACAGCGCGCAACATCATGGGCACAGATCTGGTCGGGCGCGACCTGTTCAGCCGGATCATCTACGCCTTCCGGATCTCGCTGATCCTCGGCGTCGTGGTGCTGTCGATCGCCACCCCGATCGGCACGCTGGTGGGGCTGTTTGCCGGCTACCTGGGCGGCTGGACCGAGGCCGTGCTGATGCGGCTGACGGATGTGTTCCTGTCGATCCCGCCGCTGGTGCTGGCGATTGCCATGATGGGCGTGCTCGAGCCGACGCTGATGAACGCGATGCTGGCGGTCACGGCGATGTGGTGGCCGTGGTATGCACGGCTGGTCTACAACATCGCGCGGTCGGAACGCGAAGAGGGCTACGTGCTGGCCGCCGAGGTGATCGGGGCCTCGAACCTGCATGTCGCGCTGCGCGAGATCCTGCCCAACTGCCTGCCCGCGATCATCACGAAGATGACCCTCGACATGGGCTTCGTCATCATCATCGCCTCGTCACTGTCGTTCCTCGGCCTCGGCGTACAGCCACCCACGCCCGACCTCGGCAGCATGGTCGCCGAGGGTGCCCGCTACCTGCCCGACAGCTGGTGGCTCACGGTCTTCCCGGGCCTCGCGATCCTGATCGCCGTCTTCGGCTTCAACCTGATCGGCGACGCGCTGCGCGAGATCCTGGGAGCCGACCAATGAGCGAGGTTCTGGGCATCCGCGACCTGACCTTGCGGTTTCGCGGCTACACCGGCGTGACCGAGGTCTTGCACGGCATCTCGCTCCATATCCGCAAGGGCGAGCGGGTGGCGCTGGTGGGCGAAAGCGGCTCGGGCAAATCGGTGACCGCACGGATCGTGCTGGGGCAGTTGCAGGAGCTGCGCAGCGCCCGGGTCGAGGGCGGGCTGTTTTTCGAGGGTCAGGATCTGAACGCGCTCAGCCACCGCCAGTGGCACGCGCTGCGCGGCACACGGATGTCGATGATCTTCCAGGACCCGACCTCTTCGCTCAACCCGGTGTTCACCATCGGCACCCAGTTTCTCGAAGTGCTGCGGCGGCGCGATGCCAGGCTGTCGAAGACCGCCGCCGCCGCCCGTGCCGGCGAGATCCTCAACGCGGTCTCGATCGACGATCACGCAAGGGTGCTGAACGCGTTTCCGTTCCAGCTGTCGGGCGGCATGAACCAGCGGGTGGCGATCGCGATGGCGCTGGCCAACCACCCCTCGCTGCTGATTGCCGACGAGCCAGGCACCGCGCTCGACGTCACGGTCCAGGCCCAGACCCTGCACCTGATGCACGACCTGGTCGATCGGACCGGCACGGCGGTTCTGTTCATCTCGCACAATCTCGGCGTGGTGCGCGAGTTTGCCGACCGGGTCTACGTGATCTACCGCGGCCGGATCGTCGAACAGGGGCCGACCCGGGCGGTGTTCGAAAACCCCGGCCACGCCTATACCCGCGCCCTGATGGCGGCGGTACCGCGCATCACCGGCGGCGGGATCCCGGATATCGCGGACGTGGACGAGGCGTTTTTCGCCCCGCTGGTCAGCCACGAGGAGGCCGGCGCATGACCCCGCTCCTGCGCCTCAGGCACGTCTCCAAGACCTTCGGCAGCGGCGACCGGGCGGTGAAAGCCGTGCGCGATGTGAGTTTCGAGGTCGAAGAAGGCGAATGCCTCGCCGTGGTCGGTGAAAGCGGCTCGGGCAAGACCACGCTTGCCAACATGATCCTCGGGGTTTTCGGCCAGAGCGCGGGCGAGATCGACTACGAGGGCCACCCCTTGACGATCCGGCGCAGCCTCGACCAGCGCTCGGCGATCCAGCTCGTGCAGCAGAACCCGCTGTCGTCGCTCAACCCGAAACGCTCGGTCGGGTCTTCGGTGCGGCTCGGCCTCGATGTCTACGGGATCGGCGCGCGCGCGGCGCGATGGTCGATGGTCGAGGATGCGCTGGAGGAGGTCGGGCTGCCGCGCGAGCTGCGCAAACGCCCCCCCGCGGCGCTGTCGGGCGGCCAGCGTCAGCGCGTGGCGATCGCGCGGGCGCTCGCCTGCCAGTCGCGCCTGGTGGTGCTCGATGAGCCGACCTCGGCGCTCGACGTGCTGGTTCAGGCCCGGGTGTTGCGGCTTCTGAACGACCTGCGCGCGGAAAAGAACCTGACCTACGTGTTCATCACCCACGATCTGTCGGTGGTGCGCAACGTCGCCGACCGGGTGGCGGTGTTCAAGGCCGGCGAATTGATTGAATGCGCCGACACCCCGACCATCTTCGGAAACCCGCGCGAGGCCTACACCCGCCAGTTGATCGGCGCGGTGCCGGTGGTGACGGGCGAGGAGATCGCGCTCAGAGACGCACTGGCAACGGAGGGCCATCGATGAAGGAGATCGCAGAGGCGGTCGCGCGCGGCGACGGGCAACCGCAAACGACCTTCAAGGCGCTCGAACGTCTTGTACACCGGACCATCGGGGTGAAGCTGTTCACGTTGATGGAGGTGGACCACGTGCGCAACGTCGCCTGGCGCAGCTACACCAACATGGCCGACGCCTATCCGGTGCTCGGAGAAAAGCCGCGGATGCAGAACAGATGGTCGGAGATCGTCGAGGGGGGCCGCGAGACTTTCGTCGCCAATACCATCGCGGAGATCGCCGAGGTCTTCCCCGATCACGACCTGATCCGGTCGCTGGGCTGCGAAAGCTGCCTCAACCTGCCGATCTTCATCAATGGCCGGATGCGCGGCACGCTCAACTGCCTGCATGTCGCCGGGCACTACACGCCCGCCCGCGTCGCGGCAGCCGAAACCCTGAAACCCGCGGGCGCGCTGGCCTTTCTGCTGGCCGAGAGCATCCGCAATCAAGGAGAACCCCATGGGTAAGATCACCCGTCGCGTCGCCACCGATGTGGGCGGTACTTTCACCGACCTTGTCTGCTTCGAAACCGATATGGACACCGGGGCCTCCCGGGTGGTGACCGCCAAGACCGACACCACGCCGCCGGATTTCGAAACCGGGGTGCTGAACGTGCTCGCCAAGGGCGATGTCGATCCGGGGCAGGTCGACTTCCTGGCCCATGGCACGACCGTGGTGATCAACGCGCTGACCGAACGAAAAGGCGTGAAGGTCGGGCTGATCACCACCGAAGGGTTCCGCGACACGCTGGAGATCGCCCGTGGCAACCGGCCCGATTTCTTCAACCTGCACTATGTGAAGCCCGAACCCTTCGTGCCGCGCCATCTGCGCGCCGAACTGCCGGGCCGGGTAACCTACCTCGGCACCGAGCGCACTCCGCTCGATCTCACCGGCCTTCCCGCCATCCTCGACGGGTTCCGCGCCGAGGGCGTCGAGGCGGTGGCGATCAGTTTCCTGCATTCCTACGCGAACACCTCGCACGAGGAAGCCACGCTGGCCGAAGTCCAGAAGCTTTGGCCCGAGGTCTCGGTGGTCGCCTCGCATCAGATCACCCGCGAATGGCGCGAATACGAGCGCACCAACACCGCCGTGCTGTCGGCCTATGTCCAGCCCGTGGCCGCGCGCTACCTGCAGAAGCTCGACGACGGGCTGCGCTCGCGCGGGTTCACCGGCAGCCCCTATATCATGCAGTCGAACTGCGGCATCGACAGCCTCGCCGCCACCTCGCGCACCCCGATCACCATGGTCGAAAGCGGCCCGGCCTCGGGCTTCTGGGGCGCGGCGGAGCTTGGCCGGCTGATCGGCGAGCCGAACGTGCTCGCACTCGACATCGGCGGCACCACCGCCAAGTGCTCGCTGATCGAGAACGGCGAAGTGCGGATCATGACCGACTACTGGATCGAACGTTCCCGCAAGTCGGCGGGCTACCCGATCATGGTGCCGGTCGTCGATCTCGTCGAGATCGGCAACGGCGGCGGCTCGATCGCCTGGGTCGACGATTTCGGCAAGCTCCATGTCGGTCCGCAATCGGCGGGCGCGCTGCCGGGGCCGGCGGCCTACGGCAAGGGCGGCGCCGAGGCCACCACCACCGATGCCAACCTCTGGCTGGGCCGGATCAACAAGGATTATTTCTGCGGCGGCACGGTCGACGCCGACATGACGGCGGTGGAAACCGCGATCACCGCGCTGGGCGAAAAACTCGGGGTCGGCCCCGACCAGGCCGCCGAGGGGATCATCCGGATCGCCAACAACAACATGGTCAACGCACTGAAGCTGGTGTCGCTCAACCGCGGCTTCGACACCCGCGATTTCACCCTGCTGGCGTTCGGCGGCGGCGGCTCTATGCACGCCGTGGCCCTGGGCCAGGAATTGCAGGTCAAGAAGGTGGTCGTCCCGGCGGCGGCTTCGGTCTTCTCGGCCTGGGGCATGATGATGTCGGACCTGCGCCGCGATTTCTTCGTTACCCAACTCGCCGATCTCAACGCGGGCGCGGGCGCGGTGATCGAGGGCACCTTTGCCGAGGCAGAGGCCAAGGCGCGCGCCACCTATGCCGAGGAAGGCATCGGCGCCGACCGGGTCTCGTTCCTGCGCTACGGCAAGTTTCGCTACCAGAACCAGGAGCACACGACCGAGGTGCTCTTGTCGGGCGGCACCATCACCGATGCGAGCCTCGCCACGATCGCCTCGGATTTCCACGAGACCTACGAGCGCGAATACACCTACCGGCTCGACGCGCCGGTCGAGATGGTGGGTATCCACCTGGTCGCCAAGGCCGAGGTCGGCAAGCTCGAGATGCAGCCCGAAGAGGTCGGCCCGGCCGATGCCACGCCGGCGATCAAGGGCAGGCGCGTGGTCGACTACGCGCTCGAGGGCAAGCACGAGGCGGTGATCTACGACGGCGACAAGCTGCGCGCAGGCATGGCCTTCGACGGCCCCGCGATCGTCGAGGACAGCGGCTCCACCGTGGTCGTTCACCCCGGCAACAAGGTTGTGCTCGATGCCTATCGCAACATTCATATCACCTTGAAAAGCTGAGGGCGGCCCATGATCCAGGCGAACGATCCGATCACTCTGGAGATCATCCAGAATTCCCTGCAATCGGCGGCCGACGAGATGTTTGCCGCGATGCGCAAGACCGCGATGTCGTCGATCATCTACGAGGTGCTCGACATGGGCACCGGGATCACCGACGGGCAGGGCCGGCTCGCCTCCTCGGGCGCCGGCATCCCCGCCTTCATCGGCGTGCTCGACAAATCGGTGCGGGCGATCCTGAAGCGGTTTCAGCCGGAGGAGATCCACCCCGGCGATGTCTTCATCCTCAACGATCCCTATTATGGCGGCGTCACCCACCTCAACGACCTGGTGCTGATGATGCCGGTGTTCTCCGACGGCCAGTTGATCGCCTGGACCGCCAATATCGCGCATAATTCCGATATCGGCGGGATGGCCCCCGGCTCCTTGTCGGGCGATGCCACCGAGATCTTCCAGGAGGGTCTGCGCCTGCCCGGGGTCAAGATCATCAGCCAGGGCAAGACCGAACAGGCGGTGATGGACATCATCACGGTGAACTCGCGGATGCCCGACTTCCTGCGCGGCGACATCTGGGCGGCGATCGCCTCGGTCCGGGTGGGCGCCAGACGGCTTGCCGATCTCGCCGCCAAATACGGCGTGACCACCTTCGTGCGCGCGATGGACAGCTTCATGGACTTCGGCGAGGAAGCGGCCCTGGCCGAAATGGTCCACCTGCCCAAGGGCACCTTCGAGCTGTCCGAGCCGCAGGACGATGGCCGGGTCTATAACGTCAAGGTCACCATCACCGACAGCGAATTCATCGTCGATCTGCGCGACAACCCCGACCAGGACCCGGGGCCCACCAACGCCTGCCGCGACGGCACCACGATCTGTGCCCAGATGGTCTACAAATCGCTCACCGGCCCCGATACGCCGGCGAACGATGGCTGCTTTCGGCCGCTGAAACTGCTCACCCGGGAGGGTTCGGTGTTCCACGCCAAGGAGCCCTCCGCCGTCGGGTTCTACTTCGAGACCGAGATCCGGGTCTATGACCTGATCTGGCGCTGTCTCGCCCCGCATATCCCCGAGCGCCTTCCGGCCGGTCATTTCAGCTCGATCTGCGGCACCTTCATCGGCGGCATCCATCCCGATACCGGGCGCCAGTATACGATCATCGAACCGCAGATCGGCGGCTGGGGCGGTTGGGAGGGCCGCGACGGCAACCCCTGCATCTATTCGGGCTTCCACGGCGAAACCTACAACACGCCCGCGGAAATCTCGGAAAGCCGCAACGGCTTGTACGTCGACCGGATGGAGCTCAACACCGAACCGGGCGGCGAGGGCGAGTTTGCCGGCGGGCGCGGCATCCGGCTGGAATACCGGATCCGCACCAAGAACGGCTTCCTGACCGCCGCCTTCACCCGCTCCAAGGTCCCGCCCTGGTCGCTGGAGGGCGGCAACGAAGGCTCGTCGAACTACGTCGAGGTGATCAAACCCGAGGGCACCGAGCGCTATTCCTTCGTGTCCGGCCTGACGGTGACCACCGATGACGTGATCCGCATCGTCACCGCCTCCGGCGGCGGCTACGGCGATCCGGCAAAGCGCGACCCGAAGAAGATCGCGGCCGACATCAAGAACGGCATCCTCAGCCCGGACCGCGCCGCCGAAGTCTACGGCTACAAGTGACGGCCGCGCGGTGCGGCTGGGTCTGCCACGCGGCGGCACTGGCATCGCAAGAGCCTGCGTCGAGGCAATTATCGGCGCCGGGAGAACAGCTGACCACCAGAAAGGTCTGGACCAATGACGAATACGAACGAACGACTGGCCCGGCTGCAGGGTCGCATGGCCGCGGAGCGGGTCGATTTCGTGGCCCTCGGGCCCGGAGCGCATATGCACTGGCTCTTGGGGTTTCACCCGCACGCCGACGAGCGGCCCTGTCTGATCTGCGTCACCCAAACCGGCGCGGCCTTCCTGATGCCTGCGCTCAATGCCGAGGGCTCCCGCGCCGGGACCGACCTGCCGTTCCATGAATGGAGCGATGCCGACGGCCCCGAGGCCGCCTTCGGCCGGCTGCTCGACGCTCTGGGCGCGCGCGGGGCGGCGCGGATCGTTCTGGACGAGACCATGCGCGCGGACTTCGCCGCCCTGGTGCAGGAGGCGCTGCCGGATGCAGCGCGCCAGTTCACCGCCGCGACCATCGGGCACCTGCGCATGATCAAGGACGAGGCCGAATACCGGCTGCTCAAACAGAACGCGCAGATTGCCGACCGGGCGATGCAGGCCGGCTGGGCGGCGATGGGCGCCGGGATGACCGAGCTCGAGCTCGCGGGCGTGATCCGCGAGAGCTTCAAGAACCAGGGCGCCAACCCGCTGTTCACCATCGTCGGCGCCGGTGGCAATGGCGCCTTTCCGCATCACCAGACCGGCGACACCCGGCTGGCGGCTGGCGACGCGGTGGTGATGGATATCGGCGCCGGCATGGGCGGCTATTCCAGCGACATCACCCGGATGGCCGTGCTCGGCAGGCCGCCCGACGGCTACGCCGAGGTGCATGCCATCGTCGAAGCCGCCGTCCAGGCGGCGATGAAGGCGGCCCGTCCGGGCGTGCGGGCGCATGAGGTCGACGACGCGGCGCGCGGGGTGATCGCGGACGCGGGCTACGGCGATTACTTCGTCCATCGCACCGGGCATGGCATGGGGGTCGAGGTGCACGAGCAACCCTACCTGACCTCGGCCTCGCAAACCGTTCTGGAAGCCGGGATGGTGTTCTCGATCGAGCCGGGCATCTACCTGCCCGGACGCTTCGGAATAAGGCTGGAAGATATCGTCATCCTGCGCGAGGACGGCCCCGAAGTGCTGTCGGAGCTGCCGCGCGACGTGAGGGTGATCTGATGGCCGATCCGTTCACCACCTCGGTCATTCAGGCCGGTCTCGACAATGCCGCCGAAGAAATGTTCGCGGTGTTGCGCAAGACGGCGATGAGCCCGATCATTTACGAAGTGCTCGACGTGGGCACCGGGGTGACCGACGCCGTCGGCCAGCTCGTCAGCTCCGGCGCCGGCATCCCCTCATTCGTCGGTGTGCTGGACAAGGCCGTGAAGCATTTAGTCGCCCGGTTCGGGGCGGATCTGCGCGAAGGCGATATCTTCATCACCAATGATCCCAACCACGGCGGCGTCACCCATCTCAACGACGTCGTGGTCGCCAAGCCGGTGTTCTTCGACGGCGCCTGCGTGGCCTGGACGGCCTCGATTGCCCATTGGGGCGATATCGGCGGCAAGGTCCCGGGTTCGATGGCCACGGATGTGACCGAGATCTTCGCCGAGGGCCTGCGCCTGCCCGCGGTGCGGCTGGTCGATGGCGGCCAACCGGTCCGGGCGGTCTTCGATATCATCGAGGTCAACTCGCGCCTGCCCGATTTCGTGCACGGTGACCTCTGGGCCCAGATCGCCGCCAGCAAGAGCGCCGAGGCGCAGATCCTGACGCTGTATGAGCGCTACGGCGCCGCGACGGTTGCCGGCGCCATCGCCGACGCCTTCGAGACCGGTCGTGCCCGGGCGCTCTCGGGGCTCTCCACTCTGCCGGCAGGGCGCTACGAGATCGAGGAAGCACAGGATGACGGCGCACTCTGGCGGGCCACGATCACCGTGCAGGGCGACCGCTTCACCGTCGATCTGCGCGGCAACCCGAAAGAACAGGCAGCACCCTACAATACCAGCCGCGACGGCGCCGTCATCGCCTCGCAGATGATCTACAAGGCGCTCTGCGATCCCGAGCGCTTCGCCAATGCCGGGTCGTTCGCGCCGCTCGAGGTGATCACCGAGGAGGGCACGATCTTTCACGCCGGTCCGACCGCGCCGCAAGGCTACTACTTTGAGACCCGCATCCGGCTGTTCGACATGCTCTGGCAATGCATGGCGCGGGCCTTGCCCGGGCGTCTGCCCGCCGGTTCGTTTTCCTCGATCTTCGGCACCGTCATCGCCGGGATCCATCCCGATACCGGGCGCAGATACACCATGGTCGAGCCGCAGATGGGCGGCTGGGGGGCAACCGACACGCGCGACGGCATGGACGCGATGTTCTCGACCAGCCACGGCGACACCTTCAACACGCCGGTCGAAATCTGCGAGGCGCGCTACGGGCTCGACGTGGTGCACAAGTCGCTTGCCGACCGCCCCGCGCAGGACGCGCAATACCTTGGCGGGCGCGGTGTGTCGGTGCTCTACGAAGCCCGCGCCGAGGCCAGCCTTTCGGTCGGCTACACCCGGGGCGTCGTGCCGGTCTGGTCGCTGGGCGAGGCGCCCGAGGGCGGCAGGAACGCCATGCATATCCTGCGTGGGTCGGGCGAGACCGAATACCATCGCTTCATCAGCGGCGCCCGCCTGAAGCCCGGCGATCGTGTCCTGATCGAAACCGCTTTCGGCGGCAACGGCTGATACCCGGGCGACGCCGTCGCGCCCGGCGTCACCCCATGTGCATTCGGCGACGGTGGCGACGCCCCTGGTCGAGGCGGTGCCATCAGGTCTCTGCGAGGCAGGTGATCTCGGGGAAGCGGTCTTCGTCGTGGCGGTGGCTTGGGTAGGCCGACCGCAAGCCGCTCCCGGATGAACCGCTCCCCGAGGCCGTCGCCAACCCGGCTGACCAGCGGCCTCCTCGACCCGAGCCGGGCCGCCTCGCACGCCATGTTCGTCGGCGCCCGCCGATGTCCTTCGCGTGTGACCCCACGTCTTCGCGCCGCCCGCCGCCTGACACCCGCAAAGATCCCCCCCGCCCGCCGATGGTCATCAGCGCAAGACCCTAGTGCGACGGCGATCGGTCAAAAGCCGATGGTCGCGAGGAATTTCCGGCTCGCGGCGAGGTCGTCGAGGATCGATCCGGCGTTCTGCGGATCGCGTTCCTGCTCGATGGTGATGTAGCCGCCGTAGCCGAGTTCGGTGAGAAGCGCGCGGATGGCGGGGTAATCGAGGGTGCCGCAGCCGATGGGGGTCATCACCCCGGCCGCGCAGGCGTCGAAAAAGCGGATGCGCTCGCCCATGATGCGGTTGTAGACCTGCGGGTCGATGTCCTTGAAGTGGATGTAGTCGGTACGATCGCGGTATTGCCGCAGGGTCTCCACCGGGTCCATCCCGGCGTAGGCGAGATGGCCGGTGTCGAGACAGAGCCCGGCAAGCTCCGCCGGGATGTCCGCGACCAGCCGCGCCAACTCGTCGGCGAACTCGATGTTGCCGCCGGCATGAGGATGGATCGTGGCGCGCACGCCGTAGGTATCACGCGCCAGCGCGGCGATGGCGCGGATGTTGTCCATCATGCCCCGCCAACCGGTCGCGTCGAGACGCGGCGCGCGGTCGCTGTGTCCCGCGGCGAAATCACGCGCGTCGTGGCCCCAGTCCATCACCGTGAGATACGGGGCGTCGAACCGCTGGCCCGGATGGGTGTCGGGTTTCGGCAGCCGGGTGATCAGAGCGCAGATCGCGTCGGTCTGCCTCAGCAGGTTGTCACGGTTTCCCGGATCGACGAGATCGTCGAAGATCGTGCCGGCGACGATCACGAGCCCGCGCGATGTGAGCGCCTCCGACACCCGCGCCGCGTCGAGCGGCATGTAGCCGTAGGGGCCGAGCTCGAGCCCGCCGAAGCCGGCCGCTCTGGCTTCGTCGAGCACCTTTTCCCAGTGCGGCAGGTGCGGGTTGGTGACGTCGTCGACACCCCAGCAGGCGGGGGCGGTGGTGATGGTGATCGGGTTCGTCATGGGTGCCTCACAAGTGAGGGGGCGACCGGAAGGCCGCCCCGGCAGCCGAGGGAGGTCAGCGGCTGATCGTTGCTTGCAGCGCGTCGATCGAAGACTGGATGCCCGCGTCGGTCGACATGGTGAAGTCTTCCATCTCGAGGCTGACCCAGCCGTCGTAACCCTCCATGCGGACGACCGAGAAAAACTCCTTCCACCATTGCAGATCATGGCCCGCACCGACGGCGACGTAATTCCAGGTACGGTCTTTCACGTCGGTGACCTCGCGGGTCTCGAGGATGCCGTCGACATCGACCTTGCCGCGCTCGAGCCGCGTGTCCTTGCCATGGACGTGGTGGATGGCCTTGCCCAGGGCACGGGCCGAGGCGATCGGATCGGCGCCCATCCACATCAGGTGGCTGGGGTCGAGGTTGAGCCCGACCATCTCGCCCACCTCATCCCGCAGTTTGAACAGCGTCGAGGGGTTCCACACCAGCATGGCCGAGAAGTTTTCCAGAGCGAATGTCTCGACGCCAGCATTCCTCGCGTGGTCGACGAGGCCATGCCAGTAGGGAAAGGCGCGGTCTTGCCACTGGTAGCGATGCCATTCCGGGTGCTCGGCCGGCCAGGACCGGGTAGCGGTCAGCCAGTTCGGCACCTTGTCGCCGGGTGCCGCTTCCGGCAGGCCCGACATGGTGACGATCTTGGTCACGCCGATCTCGCCAGCGAGCGTCACCGTGTCGGCGATCTCACGGCGGTGCTTTTCGCCCATCGCCCCCGGGTCGAGCGGGTTGCCCGAGCAGTTCAGCGCGGCGATCTCGAGCCCGCGGGCTTCGAGTTCCTTGAGCTTGGTCTTCAGCAGGCCCTTGTCGGCGAGCAGTTCGTCGGCGCGGAAATGCGGCCCCGGCGACCAGCCGCCGCCGGTCATCTCGACGCCCTCGACGCCGAGTGTCACGCATTTGTCGAGCATGTCGGTATAGGACAGCTCGCCCATCACGTCGGTGCAGATGGAAAGTCTCATGGTCTTGCTCCTTGGAGGCAGTTATGCGTAGTCGACCCAGGCGGCGCCGGCATCGGCGGAGCGCACGCAGTTCTCGAGGAAGCGCACGCCGTCGATCCCGGCGTCGATCCCGGGGTAGTGGTGGGTTTTCAGGAAAGCCGCGTCACCGCGCCGTTTCGCGTCGATGGCTTCGGCGATCCACAGGTAGATGTTGGACCAGCTGTCGCCCAGCCCCTCGGTGTGAAGCCCGCCCATGCGGTCGTATCTGAGGCCTTCCGCTTCGAGATAGGGCATGCCGTGGTGCATGATCCGCTCGGGCTCGCCCTGGATCTGGTAGACCAGCTGGTCGGGGTGGCTGTCGGTCCAGGCGAGCGACGCCCTGGAGCCGACGAAACGGTAGCGCTGCGACCCCATGTTGCCGGCGTCGACCGACGACACCCAGAGCCGCCCGCGTGCACCGTTGTCGTAGTGCATGAGCACCGTAGCGTGGTCTTCCAGCGGTGCGCGGGTGGCGATGAAGGCCTTTCGGTCGCACAGAAGCCTCTCGACTTTCAGATCCGGCAGCACGACCTCGGAGAGGTAGTAGAGATGGGTGCCGATGTCGCCGAGCACGAAGGTCGGCCCGGCGGTCTTCGGGTTGGTCCGCCAGACCACCGCCTCGGAGGCATCGGTGTCGTCGCCGGAGTTGAACCCGTGGGTATAGGCCATGTCGACGATGCGGATCTCGCCCAGCATCCCCTTCTTCACCATCGCGGCCATCTGGTGCACCAGCGGGTGGCCGGTAAAGCCGTAGGTCACGCCGACGATCAGCCCCTTCTTTTCCGCCAGCGCCTTGATCTCTTCCGATTCCTTCACCGTGAAGAACAACGGCTTCTCGCAGATCACGTGCAGCCCGGCGTCGAGGCAGGCCCCGGTGATCTCGTAATGGGTGAAGTTGGGGGTCGCGATCGAGACCACCTCGACACCGTCGTCGCGCTTTTCCTCGCCGGCAATCAGCGCCTTGTAGTCGTCGTAGCAGCGGTCCTGAGAAACGCCGAGGTTGACCCCGAAGTCGCGCCCGCGCGCGGCGTCTAGGTCGAAGGCGCCGGCGATGAGCCGGTAGGTGCCGTCGCGCAGGGCACCGGTGCGGTGCTTGTAGCCCACCTGGCCGGTGCGGCCGCCGCCGATCATGCCCCAACGCAGGGGGCGCTCTATCGTTCTTTCTCCGTTGATCATGGTTTTCTTCCCCATGTGCGGGCCCTGGCCCGGGTCAGTTGTAGATTTCGGGCTTGTCGCGCATCGCGACCGTTTCGAGCTTGCCGCTGTCGACGGCACGCAGCGCCGCGTCGGCCACCAGCGTGGCGGCATAGCCGTCCCAGGCGCTGGGTCCGGTGGCGCCGCCGGCCTTGGCGGCGACGATCCACTCGCGGAACTCCTGGTCGTAGGCTTCGATGAACCGTTCGCGCCAATCCTCGGGGATCGCCCGGCGCAGGCCGTGGGAGTCGCGCACCACCGGGGCCGGGCGTTCCGGCAGGCGCGCCACGCCGGCCTCGCAGCTCACCTCGCCGCGGATGTCGTAGCCGTAGCCGATGTTGACCGAGATCTCGACATCGACCAGCGCGCCCGACCCCATGTGCAGGAGCACGAAGGTCGGGTCGCGCAGCTCACCTCCGCGCGACGACCGGCGCGGGGTGCGCACTTCGACCCCCGAAATCTCGTCCGACAGCAGGAAGCGTGCGATATCGGCGTCATGCACCAGGGTGTCGTTGAGCGGCATTTCCGAGGTGTAGAGCCCTTCGGGCACCGCGGCGTTGCGGTGTGCGGAGTGAAACATCAGCGCCGCCCCCAGCTCACCGCCGTCGATCACCGCCTTGAGCCGTCGGTAGTCGGCATCGAAGCGGCGCATGAAGCCCACCTGGACCAGCCGGCGACCGAAGGTCACTTCGGCGTCCATGACCTTCAGCGCAGCGTCTTCGCTGGTGGTCATCGGTTTTTCGCAGAACACCGGTTTGCCGGCGGCGATCGCGGCCAGCAGCTGGTCCTCGTGCGCCGGCCCCCAGGAACAGATCACCACCGCCTCGACCTCGTCGGCCGCGATCAGCCCCGGGGCGCTGTCGAACGCCCGGGCACCTGCCGGAGCTGCCCCGGCCGCACGCTTTGCATCGATGTCGTTGACAGCGACCACGTCGACGCCGGAGAGCACCTGCGTCAGACGCCGGATATGGTCGCAGCCGATCATGCCGGTGCCGATGACACCGACCTTCAGATTGTCACTCATCCCGAGTTCCTCCGGGGCTATGGCTTCATGTCTTGAAGTATTTCTTCACCATCTCGTCGATGCGTTGCCGGTTGAAGCGCCCGCTTTCGTCGGCGCGCTCCTCCCAGGCAAAGACGCAGACGGTCATGATCCCGTCGAAACCGATCTCGCCGAGGGTCCGGAACACGTCGTCCCAGGGCACCTCGCCCTGGCCCATGTCGAGGTGCTGGTGGATGCGCGCGTCCGACCCCGGCGGGTTGATGATGTAGCGCAGACCAGAGCTGGCCTTGTGGTTGAAGGTGTCGGCGATGTGCACATGCCTGAGCACGTCGGCGCATTCGCGGATCATCGCGGCGTTGTCGTCGCCGAAATAGAAGCTGTGCGGGGTGCAGTAGAGGAACCCCACATTGGGCGAGTTGATGGTGCGGATGATGTCGACCGAGGGCTGCAGGGTTTCGACCCAGTCGTCGGGATGCGGCTCGATGTTGAGGGTGATGCCCTCGCGCTCGAAGATCGGCACCAGCTCTTCCATCGATCGCCACCAGCTCGTTTCGGCGCTCTCGGTCACCGCCCCGCCGCCGTGGCACGACGGGCAGCAGCTGCCCTTGTCGGGGTGCGGGCCGCGGCCGAATTCGGAGTTCATCGTGTCGACCTCCATCTCGACACAGACCTCGATGGCGCGCTTCCAGTTGGCCACCGCCGCTTGCCGCTCAGCCTCGTCGGGGCTCGCCCAGCGGTACATCGGCAGCAGCGAGGCGATGCCCACGTCATGGTCCTTCAGGCTCTTCTTGAAATTCCTGATCCGGTCCGGGAACACCCGCGCGCGTTTGAACCATTCGAAGAAATCCTCGCGCGGGCTCAGTTCGATCCAGTCATAGCCAAGCTCCTTGGCCTTCGGCGCCAGCGCCTCCAGCGGCAAATGGCGGTGCATGAACGGGTCAAGAGCAATTCTCATGGTGTCCTCCCGGTGGTCTGGCGCCCGGGTTCGGCGTCAGCAGTGTTTCGGTTGTCCTCCGCGGCGGCCGCGGAAGATATCGGCGTCTCAGCCGCCCGCGCGCACATGCGCCGGGCTGTGAAGGTCGGTGTCTTCGCCGGCGATCTGGGCCTCGAGCTCGGCCATGTCTTCGCCGCCGGCCATCAGGTCGGTAATTTCCTCGCGGGTCTTTTCGCCCTTGCGGAAGTTGGCCGCGAGCTTGCCGCGGATCAGCACCGCGTAGTGGTCGCCCACGGCGAGGGCGTGCATCACCTGGTGGGTGATGAAGATCACCGCGAGCCCGCGCTTCTTGGCTTCGTTGACGATGCGCAGCACATGGCTCGCCTGCTTCACGCCGAGTGCGGCCGTGGGCTCGTCGAGGATCAGCACCCGGGCGCCGAAATGCACCGCCCGGGCGATGGCCAGCGACTGGCGTTCGCCGCCCGACAGCCCGCCCACCAACCGGTCGCCGTCGTCGATCCGGGTGATGCCGAAATCCTGCACCGCCTGCACGGCGATCCGGTTGGCGGTCTTGCGGTCGAAGCGCTTGAACGGCCCCCAGCCCCTGGTGGGTTCGACGCCGACGAAGAAGCTGCGCCCGATCGACATCAGCGGGAAGGTGCCGCCGAACTGGTGCACCGTCGATATCCCCATCTCCTGGGCGTCCCGGGGCCGGCTGAAATGCACCGCCTTGCCGTCCATCAGAATCTCGCCCAATGTGGGTGTGTGCACGCCGCAGAGCGTCTTGATCAGGGTCGACTTGCCGGCACCGTTGTCGCCGAGCAGGCAGAGCACCTCGCCCGCATGCACCTTGAGGTTGATGTCCATCAGCACGTCGATGGGACCGAACGACTTGTTGACGTGCTGGAGTTCGATGATGGGTGTCTGGTCAGACATGGGCAGACCTCATTTCCTTTTCTTCGGCGCGTAGGACAGGGCCATCTTGCGGAAGCTGTTGTTCATCAGCACGGCCGCCAGCAGCATCACCCCGATGATCAGGTTCGACCAGTTGCGGTCGATATCGGTGAAGTAGATGCCCTGGCTGACGATCGCGAAGGTCAACGATCCAAAGAAGATGCCGACCACCGATCCGAAGCCGCCGGTGAGCAGCACACCGCCCACCACGATCGAGACGATCACGTTGAAAATGTAGTTCATCCCGCCGGACACCTGGGCCGAGTTGAACACCATTGCCCCGCACATGCCGACGAAGGCGGCGCCGGTCGACGACATCACGAAGAGCGAGATTTTCAGCCGGTTGGTGGGGATGCCGGCGTTGCGCGCGCTGTCTTCGTCGCCGCCCATCGCGAAGATCCAGTTGCCGATCGGCGAGACATGCAGGATCAGCGCAAAGAGCACGACGAAGCCGAGCCACCAAAGGATGATCACCTGGTACCTGCCGTCGATCAGCTGGCCGAACAGGGTCTTGGCCCAGGGGGCGGCGTCGAGCGGCACCGAAGCCGCGCCGGTGAGCAGGACCGAGCCGGCGAGCACGATGCCCTGCACCGCCACCAGCGAACCGAGGGTGATGATCAGCGACGGCACCGAGGTGCGGGTGGCAAGGAAGCCGTTGAACAGGCCCACCACCACGCCGAAGCCGAGCGCGCCGAGTATGCCGACGATCATCGGCAGTTCGTAATAGCCCGACAGGATCGCCACCGTCATCGACCCCGCCGGGATCATCGCGCCGATCGAGATGTCGAGCTCGCCGGCGATCATCAGGAGCCCCACGGGCAGCGCGACGATGCCGAGGTTGGCGGCGAAGTTCACCCAGCTGGCCGCGCCGGCGAGCTTGTCGAGTTCGACGCCGCCGAAGACCACGTAGAAGGCGATCACCACGATGAGGCTCAGGACCGAGCCGACTTCCGGGCGGCGGATGAGTTGTCCGAAATCGAAACCGTTCATGATCTGCGCCTCACGTCTTCTTGCCGGTTGCATAGGAGAGCGCCAGCGCCCGGAACTTGTCGTTCATCATCACCGCAAGCAGCAGCAGCGCGCCGATGATGACCGAGCCGACGTTGGGATCCATGCCGGTGAAATAGATGCCCTGGTTGACGACCGCGAAGGTCACGGTGCCGAGCACGATGCCGATCACCGAACCCGCGCCACCGGTCAGCAGCACCCCGCCGATGACGACGCACATGATCGAGTTGAAGATGAAGCTCTGCCCGGCGAGCACCTGGGCCGATTTGTAGGTCAGCACCTGGCTGACGCCGACGAAGGCAGAGGACAGCCCCGACAGCATGTAGAGCGCGATGGTGAGCCGGTCGGTCGGGATCCCGGCGTTGCGCGCCGAAACCTTGTCGCCGCCGAGCGCGGTGATCCAGCTTCCCACCGGCGAGACGTGCAGGAGCCAGAAGAATCCCGCGATGAAGACCAGCCACCAGAAGATCACCACCTGGAACATGCCGCCGACGAACTGGCCGAGCAGGAATTCGGTGGTTTTCGACGGCACCATGAACACCCCGGTCGATCCGGCGATGAGCACGGTGAAGCCGAGCGTCAGCCCCATCACCCCGAACATCGAGCCGATGGTGATGATCAGCGAAGGGACCTCGAAACGGTTGACCATCCAGCCGTTGAACAGGCCGACGACGAGCCCGATGCCGAGCCCGGCGGCGATGCCGAGGATCTCGGGCAGCCCGAAGTGGCTCGACACGATGGCGACGGTGAGCGACGACGCCGGGATGACCGCGCCGACCGAAAGGTCCAGCTCACCGGCGATCATCAACAGGCCCACCGGCAGCGCGACGATGCCGATCTCGGCAGCGATGTTGAGCCAGCTCGCGAAACCCGCGGGCGACAGGAAGATCTTTCCGCCGAGGATGCCGAAGAACACGAACACGGCGATCATTGCGAACAGCGACCCGGCCTCGGGGCGCCGGATCAGGCGGCCCAAAGAAGCGAAAAGGCGGCGCTCTCCGGCGGCGGCGGTTGTGGCCTCGGCAGCATTGTCGGTATTCATGGGGAACCCCCTTTCGTTCCGGCGACGGCGAACGATTGCGACAGGTCTCTGCGTTGCCCGCCCCGGCGAGGCCGATTTGAGCGGGCAACGTCAGTGCATCAGGCTGTGTCGCGGCTCAGCGCGCGCCTTGCTCTACCCCAGCCATGACCACATCGACATTCGACGCGTCGATGATGCCGGGGCCGGTCAGGATCTCTTCGGTCGGGACCGTAAGCCCATAGTTGACATGCGCGTTCAGGATCGAAACCGCCAGGAAGCCCTGATGGTAGCCCTGCTGGTCGATGGCGCAGGCCTGGCTGCCGGCCTTGATGTTGGCGAGGATCGACTGGTCGAAGTTCATACCGCAGACCTCCACCTGACCGGCCTTGCCCGCCTGGGCGATACCGTTCACGGCCGAGTTCGAGTCGACGTTGCCGATGGCGAAAACCGCGTTCACGTCCGAGTTCTGCAGGAGGTAGGCCTTCAGGGCCTGGGCGACGGCCGTGGCCGAGCCGAACGAGGTCGCCGGCAGCGGCAGGACATCGCCTTGGCCGCCAGCCTCGGTGATGCCGTCCACGAAGCCCGAGCAGAAGGCTTCGATATTGGCCGCACCCGGCAGGGTATTGAGGCAGACACCGTTGGCGTTGCCTTTTTCTGCGAGGTAGCCGCCAGCGGCGAAGCCGCCCTTGTAGTCGTCGGAGCCGACATAGTTCATCGCGCCCAGGCGTTGGGCGGCTTCGAGACCGCCGGCGTTGTAGATGATCAGCGGGATGCCGGCGGCCACCACGGCCTCGAAGGCCGGATCCATCGCTTCCGGCACCCAGTCCGGGCCGACGACGGCGTCGGCGCCCTGGTCGATCGCCTGACGGATGAGTTCCGCGGCATCGACCCCGAGGTTGTCGTAGTTCTGCGGGCCCAGCCAGGTGACCGAGCCGCCCTGGGCTTCGGCGAGCAGGCCGGCATCTTCGGCGCCCTTCTTCACGATCGACCAGAACGGGTCGTCGGGCTTGCCACCGATGACGAAGATGTCGGCGCCGAAAGCACTCGCGGCGAACGACGCCAGCACACCGGCGGCCACGGTGGTCTTCAGGACTTTTCTCAGGTTCATTTGGTTTTTCCTCCCTGGGGTGCCATCACCGATGGCTCGAATTGTGGTTCAGCTTTAGCTTGACCTCATGAAACTAAGAAGTACATTTTGAAATAGTATGGCATTTCGTATCATTTCGTTTTGCCACGTTTTGAGACAGAAAGCTCAGGGATGACCAAACGACCGACCATCGCCGATCTCGCAAATGCCTCCGGCGTAAGCGTTTCTACCGTGAACCGCATTCTCAACGGTGCCGGCGGTGTGCGCCCCGCGACCATCCAGCTGGTGCAGGACACCGCGGCAGAGATCAATTTCTACGGCCGCGGCCTCATCGAGGCGCGCCGCAAGGAGGCTGCCCCGGTATACCGGCTCGGGTTCCTGCTGCAGCAATCGAGCCGCGAGCTCTACCAGCTCTTCGGCGCCAGGATCGAGGCGGCCGCGGCGGCGCGCACCGACGCCAAGATCAGGCCGCGCATCGAGTTCGCCGAAGATCTCGATCCCGAGAAGATCGCGGCGCACCTTCTCGCGCTCGGTGGCAGCTGCGACGCGGTCGCGGTGGTTGCCGGCGACCATCCGTTGATCGGCCAGGCGATCCAGGAACTGAAAGTCCAGGGCGTCCCGGTCGTGACCTACATCACCGATCAATCCGCCCCCGATCGCGCCGGCCATGTCGGCACCGACAACTGGAAACTGGGCCGTACCGCCGCCTGGTTCATTTCCGAGACCACCCACGGCCCCGGCCGCGTCGCCGTGTTCATCGGCAACCACCGCTACCAGTGTCAGGACGTGTCGGACGCGAGCTTCCGCTCCTACATCCGCGAAAACGCGCCGCGCCTCACCGTGGATGACAGCCGCCCCACACACGAGGAACCGGGCAACGCCTATCACCTGGTGAAGGACCTGCTCCGGGACGAGCCGGATCTGGTCGGCATCTACATGGCAGGGGGCGGGATCTCAGGGGTCCTGGAGGCGCTGCAGGAATCCACGCCAAAGCGCCGGGCGGGCGTTCGGGTCGTCTGTCGCGACATCGGGACCGAGACCCGCAAGGGCCTGACCGAGCACCTGATCACGGCCGCGCTCTGCCACCCTCTCGAACGCACCTCCGCCCAGCTCGTCGAAACCATGATCGACGCGATCGAGGCGCGTGGCACCGGCTTGATCCTCCAGCGCACGGTCCCCTTCGAGATCATCACCCCGGAAAGCGTTTGACCCCACGCGGGTGGCCTGGGAGGCCCTGCCGCACACCCGGTCGATGCCCCCGCCGGGCGCTTGCGCGGGTCTCGGGCGCACCATCGGCGTGAGCCCGTTTATCCGCACGTGGCCGACGACGCTCGGCGCGCGCGGCCGGTCACCACCAGAGCGCGCCCGGATGGTCGATGGCAGGCGCACGCGGCGCTCACCGGGCGCTCATTCTGCGGCCTCGACCGTGAGCACGCCGCGGCGGATCTGATCTTCCTCGATGCTCTCGAACAGGGCGCGGAAATTGCCCTCGCCGAAGCCGTCATCGCCCTTGCGCTGGATGAATTCGAAAAAGATCGGCCCGATCACCGTCTTCGAGAAGATCTGGAGCAGGATCCGGGTCTCGCCGCCGCCGACCACGCCTTCGCCGTCGATCAGGATCCCGTGTTTCTTCATCGCCTCGATGGGTTCGTCGTGGTCCTTCACCCGGTCGTGGCTCATCTCGTAATAGGTGTCGGGGGGGCTCGGCATGTAGCGCATGCCGGCATCGGCGATCCGGTCGGTGCCCGCGTAGATGTCCTCGGTGCCGATGGCGATGTGCTGGATGCCCTCGCCCTTGTAGCGGCGCAGGTATTCCTCGATCTGGCTCCTGTCGTCGGTGGATTCGTTGATCGGGATGCGGATCTTGCCGTCGGGCGAGGTGAGCGCACGGCTCACCAGCCCGGTCATCTTGCCCTGGATGTCGAAGAAGTTGATCTCGCGGAAATTGAAGGTCTCGGCATAGAACCGGTACCAGGTATCCATGTTGCCGCGGATCACGTTGTGGGTAAGGTGATCGAGATAGTAGAAGCCGAAACCCTCGGGCCGCGGATCGACCGCGCCGAGCCAGTCGTATTCGGCCGCGTAGGGGCTGCCATTCTCGCCGTAGGTATCGACGAAGTAGAGCAGCGAGCCACCGATGCCGATCACCGCCGGCACGTCGAGCGACTTGCCGGGGCCGGTGTATTCGGTGGCGCCGAGATCGAGCGCGCGCTTCAGCGCCACTTGCGCATCCACCACCCGCCACGCCATCGCCGGCGCGCAGGGCCCGTGGGCCTCGATGAAGGCGGCGGCGTGGCTCGCGGGTTCCGCGTTCAGCACATAGGTGATGTCGCCCTGGCGGTAGAGGGTGATCGCCCTGGTCCGGTGCCTGGCGACCGGCACGAACCCCATCTGGCGAAAGGTCGCATCGAGTTTTTCCGGTTCCGGATGGGCAAACTCGACGAACTCGAACCCGTCGGTGCCCGCCGGGTTGTCGTCCGAAATCTCGGCCTTGGGCGCGTCGTGCGGAAACGGTCCCATGATGTCCTCCTGTTCGCTGGGTGCAGACAAGAATGACAGCTCGCGCGCGCACGGGGCTTGCAAAGTTGCGGCGGAATGTCGCAGTTTTGCGCGGAAACGTAATTCCGGAGCAGCAACATGCATGAACCGCGCATCGATGGATATGACCGTGCGATTCTCGACGCACTGCAACGCGACGGGGCGATGACCAATGCGGGCCTTGCCGAGGTGGTGAACCTCTCGGCCTCGCAATGTTCGCGCCGACGTGCGGCCCTCGAGGCCGCGGGTCTGATCGAGGGCTATGCCGCCCGGCTCGACGCCCGCAAGCTCGGGTTCGGCCTGCGCGCGATGATACGGGTGAACCTCAAGGACCACGGCATGGGTGCCGACACCGAGTTCGCGGGCTTCCTCGAACGCGCGCCGGAGGTCGCCTCGGCCTTCTCGGTCTCGGGCGACGCCGACTATGTGCTCGACATTCAAGTGCCCGATCTCGCGGCGTTCGCCGAGTTCATCCACGCCAGGCTCCTGCCGCATCCGCGGGTCAGCCAGGTGCGCTCCGAGATCGTGCTGAAGACGCTGAAAGACCGCGCCGGGCTGGATCTTTCGATGGTGTGACCGCGCGCCACATCCGGGTTTCGGGCGCTGCCGGCTCCGCTTGTCTCGAAGGCGTGGCGCCACCTGCGGGGCCGAACCCGGGACCAGCCTGCGCCCGGGGCCGCTGAGTGACCGCCCCAGGGTCACCGGCGCGGGCCCGCCTGCACAAAAGCCGTCGTTGGCGCGGATCGACCCGAAGGTCGGGTCAGCGGGCGAATGCGGACCGCTGAGCCTGCGGCCGGCAGGGTCTGGCGGCAACAGGTCCAAGATCGCGCAGGCGGCACGCAGTTTGCCGAGCCGCAGCGACATCCGAAAACCGGCCAATGGTGCGGTGCTCGCGGGCGCGCTTCGATCCCGGCCGGTCGCCGCGGCCGCGTCCGATACCGCCGACGCGGGAGGTTCCGGTCATCGGCGCGGCCTGTCCCGACGGCGCAAAACGGCCCAGTGCGGACCTCGGCACGTTCGGCCGCGAACGTGAGTTTCACCCCCGACCGGGCGAGCGACCTCGCCGCAGGCGGGGCAGGGCCCGTGCCGGTTGGCGTCGGGAAAGATCGTTTGCGCGCCTCCTGGCTTTCAGGCGTTCTGCGCTTTCAGGCGGTCTGGCGCATGGCCCCGACCACTTTTCCCGCATCGGAATCCGGGGGACCGGGATCGGACGGCCCCCCGAATGCGCGCAAGGATCGACATCGCCGTGGACACGGGGTGCCACGGGGTGCAACGTTCCCGTATCGCAAGCCCGTTCCCGCATCGGACCGGACCCAGCGAATTTACCGCGCCGCCAACAAAATGCCGTCCTGCGCCGTATTTTCGTCAGGAAGACCCTGCAGGTTTTCGCGGACCCGTCCGCAGGAGGCCCCGCATGCCCACCGATCTCATCGAAGACCCTCACGCCGATCCGGCGGTGACCGCCGCCACCCGAGACACCGCGCTGAGGTGGTACAAGGCGCAGGCCGGCGGCGATGTCGCAACGCTGATGGACTGCCTCGATCCCGACATCGAGTTCATCAACTACAACGTCGTGCCCGGCTGGAACGATGCGATGCCCTGGATCGGCACCTTCAAGGGGTTCGACGCCACCGTCGCCTCGTTCAAGACCTTCATCGACACCTGCGAGCCGCAGGAAGAACAGCTCCTGCGCCTGGTCTGCCAGGGCGAGCAGGCCGCCGGCGTGGTGCACGAGATCTCGCGCGTGCGCGCCACCAACCGGCTGTTCGAGATCGAGTTCGTCCAGTGGATGGTGATCCGCGATGGCAAGATCGTCCGCTGGAAATCCTACACCGATCCCGCGACCATCCTGCGCGCCATCGCAGGCGAAGGTCCCCTGGCCGGAGAAGCATCATGAACGCGTTGACGGATCTCACCGCACAGAGGCTTGCGGATTGGCTGGGCGCCCTCGGCCGCGGCGACATGGCGACGGCGATGGCCGGGCTTGCCGACGACGTGGTCTTTGCCGCCCCCGCGATCTACCATGCCGACCTGCCGATGCCGCGCCCGGGCGAGGTGCGGGGCAAGGCGGCGATCGGCGAGATGTTCGCCGCGCGCGCCGCACTGGTCGAAGACCTTGCCATGACCCCCGAGGGCATGGGCGGCGCCCGGGGCGAAGGCTGGGCCGTGGCCGTGACCACCGAACGCCACCGGGCGACCGGCACCGAATACACCCTGCGCGCCGTGGTGCGCTTTTCCTTCGATCCGGGCGGGCTGATCCGGCGCTGGGAGAGCTTCTTCGACCCGACCCCGCAGATCGCCGCCTTCCAGCCCGCACTCGACGCCGCCCTCATCGATGCGCTGAAGGCGCGCGACGAGGCCCGGGCTTCAGCCCTGCTCGGCAATGGCGCCAGCCCCACCGCGCGCGACACGGGCGGGCTCACCGCGCTGATGATCGCCTGCGGGCGCGGGCTCGATACGGCCACCGAGGCCCTGCTGAACGCCGGCGCCGACCCCTTCGCCAAGGATCCCACCGCCGGCGCCTCGGCCCTGCACAAGGCCTGCCAGGCCGGCTCGCTCGCCTGCGCCACCCGGCTGGTCGCGGCCGGCGTGCCGGTGGACGAGCCCGCCACCACCACCGGCCACACCCCGTTGATCGAGGCGATCTGGTTCAAGCGCCCGGAGATCGTGAAGATGCTGCTCGACCACGGCGCCAGCCTGTCTGTGCGCACCCACTACGGCTTCTCGCTGCTCGACCACATGGGCTACGCGCTGAAGGTCAACCAGATCGACCAGGATCGTCTGGAACAGGCCGCCGCCTTCGTCCGGGCGCGTGAGGCTTCGGACAAGGCCGAGGGCGCCGCGCTGCCGCTGGTGGCCGCTGCGCAAGCGGGTGATCTCGCCGCCGCGCAGGCCGCACTCGCCGCCGGGGCCGAGGTCGATGCCCGCGCGCCAATCCTCGGCGGGTTCGACGACGACCACACCGCGCTCTTGATCGCCTGTCGCGACGGCCACGCCGAGATCGTCGATCTGCTGATCGCCGCCGGTGCCGACGTCAACGCCGTCGAGCCGACCTTCTGCGCGGTGCCGCTGCACAAGGCCACCTACAACGGCCATGCCGCGATCACCGCCAGGCTCTGCGCCGCGCCAGGCATAAACCTCGATTTCCAGGGCGCCACCAACGGCTACACGCCGCTGCACGACGCCCTCTGGCACGGGTTCGAAGACTGCGCCCGGGTGCTGCTCGAGGCCGGTGCGCGGCGCGACCTTGAGGGCCATGACGGCAAGACGCCGCGCGGCCTGGCCATCGAGGCTTTCGGCGAACAGGCCGAGATCACGGCGCTCATCCGACACGGTTAACAGCGCCGGGCGGCGCGGCCATGCAGAACCGCGTGGCGCGAAACCTGTCTTCTTCCGGTCAAGGAGGTGACCGCAACATGTCTTTGTTTACGAAATGGTAACCCGGGCGCTCTAGCCATCGATTGTCGCGAAACCGACGACATTCGACCCCGGAAAAGTCACAAAAACCGTCAATCTTTTTTCCTGCGCATGTTGTCGCACTTGCGAGCCGGACCCGGCAGACCGACCCGGACCGGCCCGCTTCGCGGCAAGCCGGTTGCCACAGGACGCCGTGATCCGGCCAAAGACGAGGATCTGAGAGAATGCTCTATTTCAGCCGGATGCGATGGAAGATCGATGGCATGTCCTTCGACGCGCTGTGGAAGCTCGAAGGGCAGGAGGCCAAGGCCGCCGTCGACAGCATCCGACAAGGCATCGTCTCGCATCTCTACAAACCCTGCGCCGAGCAATACGTGATCTCGATCGGCGGCGCGCGCACGGTCGAGGATTTCGACCGCTACGCGATGGGCATCCTGCCGATGCGCGAACACCTGATCTTCGAACAGGTGCTGCCGCTGGAAGAAGGCTTCACCATCGACGTCTTCCCCTATCTCCAGCAACGCACCGCCGAGATGGACGACCGCCCCCGGCTGCTCCACTACGTCGAGCTGCACTGGGACCCGCGGGCGCGGTTTCTAGATACCCGCTGGGACGAGATCGTCGAGACCCTGCAGGGGCTGGAGGCGCCCAAGGTGCTGGGCCTCTACCGCCTCGCCGGGCGCGAGGGTGCCATCGCCATCGTCGACATCGAAACCGCGGCCGACCTCAACCGCCTCGCCGCCTTGCCCTGCCTCGCCGGCGCCGAGGTGACGCAGGTCGAAGCTCTGCGCGACTATCTCGGCTTCGCCGATGACGTCTGGCGGGGGTACAAGTTTGACTGAGGTCGTCCCGATATCCGCGCCTGCGGGACAGGTGCCCCCCGGGCCGGTCCCCCGCATCACCCGGCTCACCTCCGACGCGCTCGGCATGATCGTCAACCTCTACCTGGTCGAAGGACGCGACGGCGTGGTGCTGATCGACGGCGCAATTTCGCGCCGTTTCGCCGCCGATGTCCGGGCCGCCATCGCCGCCACCGGCAAGCCGCTCATCGGCGCGATCCTCACCCACGGCCACCCCGATCATTTCTGCGGTCTCGGCGAGATCCTCGCCGGGTCCGACATGCCCATCTTCGCCCTGCCGGGTGCCATCGCCCAGCTCGACCAGCGCTGGGACGAGGCCGTGCCCGGCATGCGCGCGGCCTTCGGCGCCGACTTCCCCCAAACCCTGCGCAAACCCGACTCTCCGGTCGCGGACGGCGAGACGATCACGCTCGGCGACCTGAGCTTCACCGTCCGCGAATACGGCCCCGCCGAGAGCGACTGCGACGCCACCTGGACGTTGCAGACAGACGATACCGCAGACACCGTTTTCTGCGGCGATCTGGTCTACAACAACATGCACGTCTTCCTGCAGGACGGCCACGCCGAGGCCTGGCTGGCGGCACTGGCCCGCCTGTCGCGCGCGCACCCCTCCGGCACCCGCTTCCATCCCGGCCACGGCCCCGCCGGCGGCCACGAGCTTATCCAATGGACAGCCGGCTACATCCGCATGTACCTGCGCGCCCTGCGCGATGTCCTCGACGCCGACCAGGGCTTCGGTCCCGCGGCGCAGAAACGGCTGGTCGATACGATCCGCTCCTACCTGCCGAGCGACGCCCTGATTGACCTTGCCCAATTCCGCCTCGACATCACCGCCCACAACCTTGCCCGCGTCGCCCGCGACGCAAAGGAGATCTACTGATGAGCAGAATCCTCGTCATCGCCTCGAACTACGGCCTCTGGGCCGAAGAGCTCATGGCGCCCTGGGACGCGCTGAAAGCCGCGGGACACGAGCTGACGCTCGCGACCTATCTCGGCAAGACGCCGCTGCCCTTCCACCTCAGCATGGATCCCGATTTCATCGACCCGATGCTCAATATCCCGATGAACCCGGCCCCGATGCTCGCCCGGGTGAACGAAGTGCTCGACAGCGGCGAGTGGGACAGCGCGCTCACCGTCGAGGCCGCGAAGATGAGTGACTACGACCACCTCGTGCTGGTCGGCGGCCCCGGTGCGGCGGTCGACATCGCCGGCAACATGCATGTGCACAAGCTCGTGCTCGACGCCTACAAGGCGGGCAAGACCATCGGTGCCTTGTGCTACGCGGTGGCCGCCCTGGTCTTCACCCGCGACCCGGATGCGGGGCAAGCCAGCGTGATCCGTGGCAAGACCGTCACCGCCCACCCGCACGCCTGGGATTTCACCGACACGGTGGAATACAAGGTGGTGCGCGCATCGGGCGACAACCCCGACATGAAGCTGCAATCGGCCGGCTTCCTGTTCCCGCTCCAGCACATCACCGAAGATGCCGTCGGCCCCGAGGGCCGCGTGATCTCGGACGAGACCGCCAACCGCAACAAGCCCTGCGTCGCCTACGACCCACCCTTCGTCACCGCGCTCTCGGTCGAAAGCTGCGTCGCCTTCGGCGACAAGCTGGTGGAGGTGCTCACATGATCCATCAGCACATCTTCGCAGCCCCCAAGCCGGGCATGACCGAGGCCGAGTTCCAGGATTACTGGCTCAACACGCACGCGGTGAACTACGCCAGCAAGATCAAGCAGATCAAGCGTTACAAGATCGACCTGCGGCTGCCCTTCAGCCGCGATCCCGCGCCGCTGTGGAACGCCGCCGCCGAGATCTGGCTCACGGACGAGGCCGACCAGATCGCCTCGCTGCAAAGCCCCGAGTTCATCAAGGGCGCGCGCGAGGACGAACCCAACTGGGCCGCCTTCTGGAAGACCCTCGGGCTCGATTGCGACACCGAAAGCGTGAAGCCGGGCGATCTGCCCGACGGTGCCGTCAAGCTCCTGTTCCTGCTCAAGCGCGCCGAGGGGGTCAGCCGCGACACCTTCCGCACCGCCCAGCGCGCTACCATGACCGAGGCCGCGACCGATCGCGCCATCCTGCGGCTCGATCTCGCCTTCGCGCGCGATGCGCTCTACGCCGTCGGCGGCCCGCCCTTCGACGGGCTGGGCCATGCCTGGTTCGCCTCTGCCCCGGCCGCGGAAATCGCCCTTGCCGGGCCCACGGGCCGGGCCCTCCTGCCAAAGCAGAGCGACATCGTCCGCCCCGACCAGTTCTTCCCCATGCTCACCAGCGAACACTGGGTCATCGGCCCCGATCCGCGCCCCTGAACCCGAAGGAAACGCCAATGTCCACCAAGCGCATTCTCGCCGTCATGTCCGAATTCGGCTATTGGGGGATCGAGCTCGTCGGTCCCCTGCGCAAGCTCGAGGCCGCCGGCTACAGCTTCGATTTCGTCACCCCCAAGGGCACCCGCGCGCCCTGCCTGCCGCCGAGCCGCGACACCACCTATGTCGATCCGCCGCTCGGTGTCTGCGTGACCACGCCGGAAGATGCAGGCCTGGTGGATGCCTTCGAGGCATCGGGCGCGCTCGACGCCACGCTGAACCTGTCGGAGATGTTCCCCGAGCGGCCCTATTACTCGGCGCCCGATTTCCTGCGCCAGCTCGAGGCCTATTACCAGGCCCGCAAGCAAGCCCAGGCGGCCGCGCTTGCGGCCTACGACGCGATCCTTCTGGTCGGCGGCAGCGGTCCGATCATCGACATGGTCAACAACCAGCGCGTCCACGACCTCGTGCTCGGCTTCCACGCCGCGAACAGGCCGATCGGTGCGATCTGCTACGGGGTCGCCACGCTGGTCTTCGCGCGTGATTTCAACGAGCGCCGCTCGATCATCGCCGGCAAGCACGTCACCGGCCACTGCGTCGAATACGATTACAAGGATGGCACCGGCTTCGTCGGCACCGACCTCAACATCGGCCCGCCACCTTACGTGCTGGAATACATGCTGTCGGATGCCGTTGGTCCGACCGGGCAGTACCACGGCAATTTCGGCAAGCAGACCTCGGTGATCGTCGACCACCCATTCGTCACCGCCCGCTCGCTGCAATGCTCGCACGAGTTCGGCGACCGCTTCGTCGACATGCTCGAGAGCGGCCTCACCCGGTCGGGGTGGTGAGCGCATGAAACACGCCAGGATCGAAGCCCGTAACGGCCACCACGCCGTCCTCGATCAGCTCATCGCCGACGGGGTGAGCCACATCTTCGGCAATCCCGGCACCGTCGAGCAGGGCATGCTCGACGCGCTCGACGACCGGCCGGCGCTCAAGTACGTGCTCACCCTCCAGGAAAGCATTGCCATCTACGCCGCCGACGCCTATGCGCGCGCCAGCGGCGGGCTGGCGGTGGCGCAGATCCATTCGAGCCCGGGCCTCGGCAACTCGATCGGCGCGCTCTACCAGGCGCACCGGGGGCACAGCCCGATCCTGGTGATCGGCGGCGATGCCGGGGTGAAATACCAGGCGATGGATGCCCAGATGGCCGCCGACCTCGTGGCCATGGCCGCCCCGGTCACCAAGTGGTCGGTGATGGTGACGGACCCGGCCTCGCTCCTGCGTGTTCTGCGCCGCGCGATCAAGGTGGCGCTGACCCCGCCGATGGGCCCGGTCTACGTCTGCCTGCCGCAGGACATGCTCGATGTCGCAACCGTCGAACCGGTGCGGCCGACCTCGCGAGTGGCGATCAGCGGCGCCCCCGCGCCGGCCGCGCTCGACGAAGCCGCCGCCGCACTTGCGGGCGCCGCGCGGCCGACCTTCTACGTCGGCGACGGGATCGCCCAGGCAGGCGCCCAAGCCGAACTCACGCGCCTTGCCGAACTGCTTGGGGCCGATGTCTGGGGCGTCGACAGCGGCGAGCTCAACATGAGCCACACCCACCCGCTGTGGCGCGGCCAGACCGGGCACATGTTCGGCGGGCATTCGCTGCCGATCACCCGCAGCGGCGACGTCAACCTCATCGTCGGCACCTACATGGTGCCGGAGGTCTTCCCGCATCTCGGCGACATCTACGCCGAAGACGCCACCACCATCCACCTCGACGCCGACCCGGGCGCGATCGCCAAGAACCATCCCGTCGATCTCGGGCTGGTCTGCGATCCGAAAGCCGGGCTCGCGGCACTTGCGGACCGGCTGGAGCCCCTGCTTGATGCTGCCGCAAGGACCACCGCCGCCAACCGGCGGGCCAAGGCGCAAAGCCGTGCCGAGGCCGCCCGTGCCGAGGCCCGCGCCGCCACCACCAGCGGCGACGGCACCACCCCCGGCACGCTCCAGTTCGGCCATGTCGCGGCGGCCCTCGCCGAGCGGCTGCCGCATGACGCGGTGATCTTCGACGAAGCCCTCACCAATTCGCCGGCCCTCAACGCGCATCTGCCGCCGACGACCCCGGGGCAGTTCTTCCAGACCCGCGGCGGCTCGCTCGGGACGGCGCTGGCCGGCGGCCTCGGGCTGCAGGCCGCGGCGCCCGGAAAGACGGTGGTGGCCGTCTCCGGCGACGGCGGCGCGATGTACGTGATCCAGTCGCTGTGGTCGGCGGTGCGCCATGACCTGCCCATCAAGTGGATCATCTGCAATAACCGCTCCTACCGGCTGCTGCAGGCCAATATCAGCCAGTTCTGGGACGAACGCGCCGTCGACGGTCGCGCCTTCCCGCTGGCTTTCGACCTCTCGCGCCCGGCGCTTGATTTCGCCCATATCGCCGAAGGTTTCGGCGTGGCCTCGGCGCGGATCGAAACCCGCGACGACATCCGCCCGGCGCTCGACCGGGCCCTGGCCCATGACGGGCCGTTCCTCCTCGACGTGCTGCTCGAGGGCGACGTCCACCCCGAACTGATAGGTGTGAAATGCGGCCAGTAGCTTCTGAGACCTGGACCCTGACCCAACCCGCGACGCCCCTGCGCGCGCGCCCCGGCACCGCCCACCCGCCAGGGGCCACGGTGGTCGATGGTGGCGTAAATTTCTCGGTGTTCTCCGAGCACGCGACCGACATGGAGCTTCTGTTGTTCGCAAGCGCCACCGCGCCCGAGCCGTTCCAGGTAATCTCGCTGACCGACCCCGAGCACCGCGCCTTCCACTTCTGGCACGTCTTCGTCGAGGGCGCCGGTCCCGGCCTGCACTACGCCTACCGGGTCAACGGCCCGAATGACCTGCGCGCAGGTCACCGGTTCGACCCGCAGAAGGTGCTGGTCGACCCCTATGCGCGCGGCAATTCCACCGCCCTGTGGAACCGCGGTGCCGCCTGCCAGCCCGGCGACAACCTCGCCACCGCCATGCGCTCGGTGGTGATCGATCCCGCCTCCTACGACTGGGAGGGCGACAGACCGCTGCGCCGCCCGCTGGAAGAAACCGTGATCTACGAGATGCACGTCGGCGGCTTCACCCGCGGCGACGACGGCGTCGACAACCCCGGCACCTTCGCCGGCGTGACCCAAAAGATCCCCTACCTCAAGTCGCTCGGCGTCACCGCGGTCGAGCTCCTGCCGGTGTTCCAGTTCGACGACAGCGAGGGACAGCCCACCGAGGGCGGACGGCTGACCAACTACTGGGGCTATTCGACGATGGCCTATTTCGCCCCGCATCCGGGCTATTGCACCGCCCCCGAAGAGGGCCGCCATCTAAGCGAGTTCCGCGACATGGTGAAGGCGCTGCACAAGGCGGGGATCGAGGTCATTCTCGACGTCGTGTTCAACCACACCGACGAGGGCAACCACCAGGGGCCGACGTTTTCCTTCCGCGGCTTCGACAACCGCAACTACTACTACCTCAACCCCGAAAACCCGGCCTATTACTACGACTACACCGGCTGCGGAAACACCTTCAACTGCAACCACCCGATCGGCGAGAAGCTGATCGTCGAGGCGCTGCGGTTCTGGGTCGAGGAGATGCATGTCGACGGCTTCCGCTTCGACGAAGGCTCGGTGCTTTCGCGCGGTCCCGACGGCGCGCCGATGGGCTATCCGCCGGTGCTCTGGTCGATCGAACTCGACGAGGTGCTGGCCGACACCAAGGTCATCGCCGAGGCCTGGGATGCCGCCGGTCTCTACCAGGTCGGCCATTTCCCCGGCTTTCGCTGGGGCGAGTGGAACGGCGTCTACCGCGACGACCTGCGCCGCTTCGTCAAGGGCGATCCCGGCGTCATCGGCGCCGTCGCCGACCGCATCGGCGGCTCGGCCGGGCTCTACCAGCGCTCGGGCCACACGCCGGTCAACTCGATCAACTTCATCACCGCCCATGACGGCTTCACCCTCAACGATCTCGTCAGCTACGACGGCAAGCACAACGCCGCCAACGGCGAAGACAACCGCGACGGCGTCAACGACAACATGTCGTGGAACTGCGGCGCCGAGGGGCCGACGGACGACCCGGCCATCGAGGCCCTGCGCGCCCGCCAGGTCAAGAACTTCGCCGCGCTGCTGATGCTCAGCCAGGGCGTGCCGATGATGGTCATGGGCGACGAGGTCCGCCGCAGCCAGGGCGGCAACAACAACGCCTGGTGCCAGGACAACCCCACCGGCTGGTTCGACTGGTCCAAGGTCGAGAGCGAAGCCGAGATGCTGCGCTTCTGGTCCGAGCTCATCGGCTTCCGCCGCAGCCACCCGGTGCTGATGCGCAACCGTTACTTCAACGGCAGCACCAACGCCCGCGGGCTCGCCGACATCACCTGGCACGGCACCGAACTCGGCGCCCCGGGCTGGGACGACGGCAACGCCCGCGCGCTCGGCTTCACCCTTGGCGCGCCCGACGACGGCACCGATATCCACGTCATGGCCAACATGTACTGGGAGCCGCTCGACATGGCCATGCCGCCGCTTGACGGCCGCCGCTGGCATCGGGCGATCGATACCGCCCGCCCGAGCCCAGACGACATCACCCCCGCCGGCACGAAAAAGCCCGTGCCCGGCGGCTCCTATCCGGTCCAGCCCCGCTCCGTCGTGGTTCTGATCTCCAAGTAAACCAAAGCTCCCCAGAGGTTCCCCATGAACGCCATCAACACACTCGACTTCACCTTCTCCGATCTCATCGCCGGCTATGTGACCGGGTTCGACGCCGCCTCCGACCGTTTCACGATGGAGACCAGCGACGGCCGCCCCTACAGCGTCGGGCTCACCGGCAACACCTATGCCGAGGTCATCCGCAACCTCGGCGAGGGCTTCAAGGACGCCACCGGCAACATGCGCGAGATGCTCACGCCTGGCCGCCTGGTGTTCGCCTACGGCGTGTTCTACCCCGACGGCGCGGAAGAAACCGTTCTGTTCGACGCCAAGCACATCGTCTTTTCGGGCCGCACCGAGACGGCCTACGCGTTCGAAGCGCAGGATTGGTGGATCAACCAGATCCGTCAGCTCGCCGATTTCTACATCAAGGCCGAGTTCCCCGACGGCAGGATCGACTACCGCGAATACCGCACCAACCTGTCGATCACCGGCGACCAGGGCCGCTCCGGCCGGCAGGAAACCGACACGATCTCGCGGCTGGTCTACGGCTTCGCCTCGGCCTACCTGCTGACCGGCGAAGACCGCTACCTCGAGGCCGCCGACAAGGGCACCAAGTACCTGCGCGAGCACCTGCGCTTCGTCGATGCCGGCGAGGACATCTGCTACTGGTACCACGCGATCGACGTCAAACCGGGCGGCGGCGAACAGAAGATCCTCGCCTCGGAATTCGGCGACGATTACGACGCGCTGCCGTGTTACGAGCAGATCTACGCCCTTGCAGGCCCGGTGCAGACCTACCGGATCACCGGTGATAGCGCGATCCTCGACGACGCTCACCGCACGATTAACCTGTTCAACCGGTTCTACAAGGATCACGGGGCCGCCGGCGGCTATTTCAGCCATGTCGACCCGATCACCCTCGATCCGCGCAGCGACACGCTCGGCCACAACCGCGCGCGCAAGAACTGGAACTCGGTGGGCGACCATGCGCCGGCCTATCTCATCAACCTCTGGCTCGCCACCGGGCGCGACGAGTATGCCGACTTCCTCGAATACACCTTCGACACCATCACCGCCCGCTTCCCCGACTACGACGAAAGCCCCTTCGTGCAGGAGAAATTCCACGAGGACTGGACCAAGGACCAGACCTGGGGCTGGCAGCAGAACCGCGCGGTCGTCGGCCACAACCTCAAGATCGCCTGGAACCTGACGCGGATGAACTCGCTGCGCGCCAAGGACGCCTACAGCGACCTCGCCGAGAAGATCGCGGGGCTCATGCCCGACCACGGTTGCGACCGCCAGCGCGGCGGCTGGTACGACGTGGTCGAGCGGGTGCTGGAACCGGGGCAGAAGTTCCACCGCTACGCCTGGCATGACCGCAAGGCCTGGTGGCAGCAGGAACAGGGCATCCTCGCCTACCTGATCCTCGCGGGCACCACCGGCAAGGACGACTACCTGCGCTATGCCCGCGAAGGGGCAGCCTTCTACAACGCCTTCTTCCTCGACGTCGATTCCGGCGGGGTCTATTTCAATACGCTGGCGAATGGTCAGCCCTACACGCTGGGCACCGAACGCGGCAAGGGCAGCCACTCGATGGCGGGCTACCACTCCTTCGAGCTGTGCTACCTCGCCTCGGTCTATTCCAACCTGCTGATCCACAAGGAGCCGATGGATTTCCACTTCCGTCCGATCCCGGGTGGCTGTGTCGATGGGCTCCTGCGGGTCCAACCCGACATCCTGCCCGAGGGCTCGGTGCGGATCTCCGACGTCTGGATCGACGGCCACGCCCATGACGCCTTCGACGCGGACGCGCTCACGGTGACGCTGCCCGAGGGCCACGGCGATATCCGCGTCCGGGTGCGGCTGAGCCCCTCCGAGGTGCGCTTCAACGCCGACCTCCTGGGCGTCGAGGACGGCACCGCCCGGATCGCGCTGATCGGCGCGCTCGGCGCCCATGACCTCAAGTATCTTGACGCCGCGATGCAAAAGGCGCTCGCCGCCGGTGCCACCGGGCTCGAGATCGACGCGGGTGCCCTCACGGCGATCTGTCCCGAGGGGCTGCGGTACCTCGTCTTCCGCAAGCAGAAAGCCGGCGCCGATTTCGACATCGTGCTGAAGGACGCGAACGAGGCCGTCGCGGGTGCTGTGCGCGCCGCCGAGTTCGACGAGGAAATCGCCCTGCGCTGACACCACCACCGGCGCCGCCGCCCGACGAAACGGGCGGCGGCGCAGATCCGCAAACGGTAAAGACCATGACCGACCTTCCCGCCAATGCAAAACCCCGCGGCCCCCTGCGCCGCATCCTGTTCGCCTTCGCCTCCGTCGCCAAGCCGCTGGTGCGCCACCCGGCGACCAACGTGATCCTCGGGTTCGGCCTCGTGCTCACCGGCCTGCTCGAACTGATCGAGGGCGCGGTCGAGGAGTTCGAAACCGTGGTCCAGGCGCTGCACGGCATCGTTCTGTTCGGGGTCGTGACCACCCTGCGCGGCTTCCTGGAGCTGATCGAAAGTGCCGAGATCTTCGCGCTCAGCGATCTCGAGCTCGAAGGCGAGGTGCAGCCCGGCACCGTGGAAGACGAGATCAGCCACCGCCAGCACAGCGCCGCGCGCGAACCCTAGCCCGCCCCTTGGCACCCGCCCGGTGGCGGGATGTCGCGACCCCACCCGCGCCCCCGGAGGCCCCCATGACCGCAGCCAAAGTCGCCATCCTGATCGAAAGCGATTTCTACGAACACGAGATCTGGTACTACCACTACCGTTTCCTCGAAGCGGGGGTCGAGGCGCAATTCGTCACCCGGCTCTGGGGCAACGAGGCGATCACCTTCAAGGGCCACGAATACCACGCGCCCTTCGAGTGTCGCGGCGATCTCGAGACGCTCGATCTCGACAGCCTCGACGCGCTGATCGTGCCCTCGGGCATGGTCTCGGACCGGCTGCGCTACACCGACGACCTCGCCAGGCTGCCCCCGGCGACCGACCTTCTGCGCCGTGCCTTCCAAAAGCCCGACCTGGTCAAGGGCATCATCTGCCACGGGCTCTGGCTCTGCGCCCCGCACACCGAGATGATCCGCGGGCGCCGGCTGACCTGCCACCCCAACCTGCACGGCGACGCCATCGCCTACGGGGCCGCGTTCGTCGATCGAGACCTGGTCGAGGACGGCGACCTGATCACCGCGCGCACCGGCGGCCATGCGCATCTGCTGGCCAAGGCCATCCTCGCGCGGATCGCGCCCTGACACCAGCGGCGGCGCGTTGGCCATCCTGCCGGGGCCGCCGGACCGGCAGGGGCAGGGGACCGGAAATCGCGACCGGGCCGGGCAGACGCGCGCCGGCGTCGTCGAGTTGCGGATCGCGAAGCCGCGGACCTCGGAGACGCCGTCGTCTGCGGCCGGCGCACGGAGGCAGAGGTGCGCCTCGGCGGGCGCTGACGACCCCGACCCGGACAGAGTCGCTGTGCGAAACGATCGACCGGTTGGCCGCATCGACATGGTCGCGGACCCTGGCGAACCGGGAACGGCCGACACGGGGCCCGCGGTCGGATCTAGAATACCCAGGTGAACTCTGCGGTGCCGACACGGAACGCGTCTGGAACTGCGCCCCGGCCCGATGCCCCAGGTCGCCCGAGATCGCGGTCCGACGACCGCGCGAGGCCCTCGGCCGCGGGCGTAGAACTGTCATGAACCGCCGGCTGGAGCCCAGCGCCATCGCATCCGGTGTCCGGACCCGCCCGCCGAAGGCGCTATCTTCGACGCACTCGCCTGTCGCGACACAAGGCCAGGGTCATCTGCGACAGCGGGCCCGCAACCCGGGCGAGATCGCGCCGCTCGAAAACCCGCACATCCGCCGTTGACGTCCGGGCAGGTCCGCCCTCAAGCTCAAACGGCAACCCTGTGATCCTCCGCCACCTCGGCCATTTCGAGCCGCTCGGGTCTGTGCCCTTTCGGCCAGATCGGACTGCCGAGGCTTTCGACCGGCATCCGTTCGGGGCGCTTGCGCGCTGGATCGGGCACCGGCACGGCCGACAGCAGGCGGCGGGTATAGGCGTGGCGGGGATCGCGCAGCACCGCGTCGCGCGCGCCTTCCTCGACCACCTGGCCCAGACGCATCACCATGACCCGGTCCGCAACCTGTTCGATCACCGCCATGTCATGGCTGATGAACAGAAACGCCAGCCCGTCCTCTTCCTGGATTTCCTGAAGCAGGTCGAGCACCTGCGCTTGCACCGACACGTCGAGCGCCGAGACGCTTTCGTCGGCGACGATCAGCTTTGGCGACAGCGAAAGCGCGCGGGCGATGTTGATCCGCTGGCGCTGGCCGCCGGAGAACTCGTGCGGGTAGCGCGAAATCATGTCGGGCGAGAGGCCGACCCGGTGAAACAGGTGTTCGACCCGGTCCCTGAGCTCGCTTCCCCGTGCCAGGCCGTGGATCAGCAGCGGTTCGGCGACCTGATCGCCAGCGGTCATCCGCGAGTCCAACGAGGCGCCGGGGTCCTGGAAGACCATCTGGATGTCGCGCCGAACCGGCTTCAAGCCATGCGCGCCCAGGCCCTGGGTCTGCCGTCCGACCACGCGCACCGAGCCCTCCCAGGGGAGCAACCCGAGCAGCGCCCGGCCGACGGTGGATTTGCCACAGCCGGATTCGCCGACGAGCGCCAAAGTCTCGCCCGGCTGGATGCGGAATGACACGCCTTCGACCGCGTGCACCTGCGCCTTCACACGATTGAGGATCCCACCTCGGACCTCGAAGCGGACGCTCAGCTCATCGACTTCGAGCACCGGCGTGCGGCTGGGTTTCGCCGGGCGGGGCGGCGCGGTGCCGAGGCGCGGCACGGCCGCAAGCAGTTCCTTCGCATAAGCGCTGGTGGGAGCGGCGAAGAGATCGCGGACGGAGGCGCTCTCGACCTCCTTGCCGTCGCGCAGCACCACCACGCGGTCGGCCATTTCGGCCACCACGCCCATGTCGTGGGTAATCATCAGCACCGCAGCGCCGTGATCGCGTTGCAGATCCCGGATCAGATCGAGGATCTCGGCCTGAACGGTCACGTCGAGGGCGGTCGTCGGTTCGTCCGCGATCAGCACCTCGGGGTCGCAGGCCAGCGCAATCGCGATCATCACGCGCTGGCGCATCCCGCCCGAAAGCTCATGCGGGTATTGTTTCAGCCGGCGTTCCGGCTCGGTCAGCTGCACGTCGCGCAGCAATTGCAGCGCACGCGCGGGCGCCTCGGCCCGGGTGCATGCGCCATGTTCCAGCAGCGTCTCGGTGAGCTGCTGCTGCACCGTCATCAGCGGATTGAGCGACGTCATCGGCTCCTGGAAGATCATCGCCATCCGCGCGGTGCGGATCTTGCGGTAGCGCGCATCCGAAAGCCCGACCAGTTCGGTCTTGCCGAGCCGCACCGATCCGCCGGTGATCCGGCACATCGGTTTCGGCAGCAGCCCCATGACCGCCAGCGCCGTCATGGATTTGCCCGATCCGCTCTCGCCGGCGAGACAGAGCGTCTCGCCGGCGCGCAGATCGAAGCTCAAACCGTCGAGCACGGTTTTCGCCCCGGAAGGTGTGGCGACCTGAACACTCAGGTCGCGCACGGTCAGAACCGCTTCGCTCATTCGAAGACGACGTTCGGGAAGTAGAAGCTGACCACCCAATTCGGCATGTCGACGATCTCCGAAATCCGCAGATCGCCGCAGACCGAACACAACAGGTAGGCGTCTTCGGCCGGCAGGCCCCTGGTCCGGCCGAGGAAATCGACCATCGCCGAAACCGCGTCCCGGGCCGCCTGCATCAGGTCGGTGCCGATCCCGGTGGACACCTCGTAACCCTTGGCGTCGAGGTGGCGCGTTACCGGCCCCGGGGTCGAGAACCGCGGGAAAGCGAGGCTTTCGCCCTTGATTACGTCGAGCGTCACCTCGACATCCATCGGGCTCTCGATCGCCGTGCCGCAGACCTCGCCGTCGCCCTGCGCGGCGTGGGTGTCTCCGACCGAGAACAACGCCCCCTCCACCTCGACCGGCAGATAGAGCGTGGTGCCGGCGGCGAGGTCGCGGATGTCCATGTTGCCGCCCATGCGTCGCGGCGGCACCACCGAATGCAGCCCCGGTTCCGCCGGCGCGAGGCCGATGGTGCCGGCAAACGGTTTCAGCGGCACCCGCGCAAGGTCGGAAAACAGCGCCGGGGCGAGGGTGTCGCGGTCGTAGTCCCAGATCTTGAGATGCGGCTCACCGAACTGGTCGGCCAGCAGCCCGAAACCGGGGATGTTCGCCGTCCAGCCGAAGCCGGACGGGTGGAACGCCTCGATCTGGACCTTCAGCACATCGCCGGGTTTTGCCCCGTCGACAAAGACCGGCCCGGTGACCGGGTTGATCTTGCCGAAATCCAGCCCCGGCACGTCGGCGCTGGTGCTGTCCTTGGTGAACTGCCCGCCCGAACTGTCGAGACATTGAAAGTGAAGCCGTGATCCGGGGGCCACCGTTTTCACGGGCGGGATCGAATTGTCCCACCCGTGATGGTGCGCACCGTGGATCGTGTAGTCACAGTGCTGGCACATGGCTATTCCGCTTCCGTCGAGTAGATGTAGTCGTAGTTCACCGGGATGTGCACCGGATCGACGAACAGGCTCGGGTCGCCCGCGACCCGGCCGGAGGTGAGGGTGAAGCGCTGCTCGTTGAAGATCGGCACCCAGGGCGCATCTTCCATCACCGCGAGGTAGATCTGTTTCCAGGCCTCGATCCGGGCATCCGCCTTGTCGGCGCCGGTCATGGCGTCGGCTTCGGCTGCCTTGGCATCGAGATCCTCATTGCAGTACCAGGCCCAGTTCCATCCGCCCTGCACCGCACCGGCACACCCGAGGATCGGCCCGTAGAAGTTGGACGGATCGGGGAAGTCGGCGATCCAGGCCATGCCGCCCGACCAGATCATCGGTGCCTGGTCCGCTTCGCCGCCGGCGGCGATGACGTTGGCCTGGGCGAGGCTGCGCAGCTCGGCGGTGATGCCGATCTCCTTCAGATCCTGCTGGATCGCCTGGGCAATGCGCGGGTTCGGGTCGACGTTCATCACGAAAAGCTCGGTGGTGAACCCGTCGGGGAAGCCTGCCGCCGCCAGCATGTCCCTGGCCGCGGCCGGATCGTAGGGGTAGCCTTCGTAGTCGTCGGCATAGCCGGGCATGGTCGGCGGCAACGGCTGGTTGGCGGGCACGGCCCGGCCGTTGATGATCTTGACGATGCGGTCCTTGTTGATCGCCATGTTGACGGCCTTGCGCACATCGACGTTGTCGAACGGGGCCATCTGGGTGTTCAGGGTGATGTAGCCGGTGTGAAGCTGACCGCCCTCGACGACGTTTGCGGCCTGCGCCGGATCGCCCATCACCTGCAGGAACTGCGCCGGCGGAATGCCGTCGCCGGGCACGTCGGCCTGGCCCTGCTGGAGACGCAGAAGCGCCACGGTCGGCTCGAGCCCGATCTCGAAGGTGACCTGGTCGAGCTTCGGCACGCCTTCGCGGTGGTAGCCTTCGAAGCGTTCGAACACCACCCGCTGCCCCGGCGACCACTCCGCCAGCTTGAAGGCGCCGGAGCCCACCGGTTCGCGGCCGAAATCCTCGCCGGACGCCTCGACCGCCTCCATGGGAACGATCGACGCGAAGTTCAGCGCCATGACATGGCCGAAGGTCGCATCCGGGCGGCTGAGCGTGATCTGGACGGTCTTTTCGTCGATCACGGCGACACCGGACAGCCCGTCGCCTTCACCGGCATTCCAGCTGTCGAAGCCCTCGATCATGCCGAAGAAGCCCGCACCTGGCGAGCGGGTTTCGGGGTTGGTGACACGGTCGAGCGAGTATTTCACGTCGTCGGCCACGATTGCGCGGCCGTTGTGGAACATGATCCCGTCCTTCAGGGTGAAGGTGTGGGTCAGGCCGTCGTCGGAGATTGTGTACTCCGCCGCCAGCTCGTTGCGCAGTTTGGTGGTGCCGGGCTCGTAGCCCATCAGCCCGTCGAACAGCGACTTGATCATCGACCAGTTCTGCCAGTCATAGCCGATGGCCGGGTCCAGCGTGGCCACGTCGTCCTTGTAGGTGACGATCATGTCGCCGCCGACGGGGGCATTCTGGTCCACTTCAGCGGTCGCCGCGTGGGCGCCCAGGGCAAGTCCAGCGGCGCTGGCAAGTAGGATCCTCATCATGTCTTCACTCCTCTGTTGGGTTCACTTGGTTTTGATACGGGGATCGATGAGTGGCGCGACGAAGTCGGCCAGGAGATTGCCCAGCACGATCGCGGTCGCCGACACGATGGTCACGCCCATGATGACCGGGATGTCGATGCGCTGGATCGCCTGCCAGGCCAGCTGGCCGATCCCGGGCCAGCCGAAAACGCTTTCCACCACCACGATACCCGACATGAACAGCCCGATATCGATGCCGATCATGGCGATGATCGGAAGGATGGCATTGGGGATGACGTGGCGCAGGATGATGCGGGCCTTGCCCAGCCCCTTGGCTTGCGCCGTGCGCACGAAATCCTGACCGAGCACGTCGATCATGCTCGACCGCATCATCCGCGAATACCAGCCCGCGCCGAGAAATCCGAGGGTGACGGCCGGCAAGACCACATGCGCAAAGGTGCCGTAGCCGCCGATCGGGAACCAGTTGAGTTTAACCGCGAACACGTAGAGCAAGAGGATCCCGATCACGAACTGCGGCGCCGAGATCGAGACGAAGCTGAAGATCATCAGCCCGTGGTCGGCGGGTCGGTTGCGGCGCAGGGCGGCGACGATGCCGATGGTCAGCCCGAAAGCCAGCTCGGTCACGATGGCCGCGACCATCAGCAGCAGCGAGGCGGGCAGGCGCGACGCGATGAGTTCCGAGACCTCGGCGCGCTGGAGATAGCTGCGCCCCATGTCGCCCTGCAGCAGCGACGTCAGGTAGCGCCAGTACTGCACGAAGAACGGATCGTTGAGGCCAAGCTGGTCGCGGATGTTCTGCACCGTCTCGGCGGTGGCCGAGCGCCCGGCGATCTGGCGGGCGGGGTCGGCGGGCACGAGGTAGAGCAGCACGAAGGTGACCAGCGTGATCCCGAGCAGGATCAGCGCGCTTTCGAGCAGCCGGCGGACGAGATAGGCCTGCATCAATGGCGTCCTTTCAGCGTCGGGTCGAGGATGTCGCGCAGCGCGTCGCCCACCAGGTTGAACCCGAGTGCGAGCAGCACGATCGCGGCGCCGGGAAAGAACACCAGCCAGGGCGCGGTGGTGAAATAGGTCTGGTTCTCGAAGATGATGTTGCCCCAGCTCGGCATCGGCGGCTGCACCCCCACGCCGAGGAAACTGAGCGTCGCCTCGAGCAGAACCGTGGTCGAGATCCCCAACGTGCCGAACACGACGATCGAGGAGAGCAGATGCGGCAACAGATGCGCAAACAGGATCCGCAGATGCCCCGCCCCCAGCGCCCGCTGCACCTGGATGAAATCGCGCTCGGCCAGGCTGCGCGTTTCGGTGTAGATCACCCGCGCCATCTGGACCCAGTTCACCATCGCGATCACCAGCGCCACGATCAGCAGCGAGGGTTGGAAGATCGCAGCGAGCACGATCGCCAGCAAAAGCGCCGGAAAAGCCATCATCAGGTCGGTGAACCGCATCAGGATCGCGCCGATCCAGCCGCCGAAATAGCCCGCGGTGATGCCGACGCCCGCGCCCAGCAGGATCGCGATGCCGTTGGCCAGAACCCCGATGATCAGCGACGTCCGGGTGCCGAGGATCAGGCGCGAGGCCAGGTCGCGCCCCAGCAGGTCCGTCCCCAGCGGAAAATCTCCGCCCGGCGGCAGCGGAGCGCCGACCAGCGACAGCCCGTCGAAGCTCTGTTCGAACGGATCGTGCGGCATCAGCCAGGGCGCAAAGACCGCGGCAGCGACCATGACAACGATGACGATCAGCCCGAAGGCCGATCGGGGCCGCATCAGCAGCTCAACGACGACCCGGGCCGCACGCGCGCCGCGCCGGGGTTCGCCTGCTGCCGGAGAGGCGATCACGCTCATGCCTGACCCCGCCGGCCTCTGTTTTGCGACAGATACCGGGCCGCCGCGTCCTCCAGCGACAGTCGCTCGACCATCGCATAGGCCCGCAGGCGCTTGAGCGCGGTCGCGTCGGACACAGCCTCGTCGCGGGCGATGTCGTTGACCGCGCGGATGAGGTCCAGGCGCAGGCCGTTGCGGCGGATGATCTCGGCCTGGTTGCGCTGCTGTTCGCGGCGCTCGGCGTGGCGGGCGAATGCGATGACGAGGGCCGAAAACAGGTTCGCCGTGGCGCCGATCGGCAGATAGGCATCGACCCGTTGTGCGATTGCCCATTGCAGGCGCCCCGGGGTTTCCGACCCGATGAGCCCGATCAAAGGCATCGGCGCGGTGCCGGCCGGCCAGGGAAACTGGCCGTCTTCGCCGCGGTCGATGTCGATCGCCAGCACATCGGCCGCCGCGTCTCCGGGCGCGAGCGCGGGCCACCGGCCCTCGGCGACGAAGCCGAGGCTGGTGAGCCGCTTGGCGACGCGCTCGCGCACCTCCCGTCCGGGGTGAAGGACGCGGGCCTGCATGCCGGCAAAGCTGTGTGTCATTTCACGATCCTCAAAGGCGGCCTGTGTCGGGCCCGGTCCGGGACGGGCGGAAGGTTGATCAGGTAGGGGTCGGCGGCGATCGGCCCGGACGCGGAGGACAGCACCTCGAAGCATCCGTCGCGAACCGTCGCGATATGCGGGGTCAGAGCGGCGTGGCGGGTGACCGGGTCGATCGACAGCGGCCCGAGGACGGTGTCATGCGTCGCGGCGCAAACGGCGGCGAAGACGTGCTTTGGCGCGGTCGTGTTGGCGCGGCGGACCGCCTCGGCCAGCACCCGAACGCTGGCATAGGTCGTAGCCAGAAAGCCGGAACACCGCCCGTTCGGGGCCGCCCTGGCGGCGCGGGTGACGAAATCCGCCGGGCCGCGCGATTCAAAGAACGTCCCGGCCGCGATCAAACCTTCTGCCGCCGAGCCGAGCGCGTCCAGGTCGGCCTCGGTCTGGTTGCACGACAGGATCACCGGCCTCGCGTCGCGGGCAAGTCCCTTCATGAACGCCACGTTGGAGGGACCGATGAGGGAATTCACCACCATGTCGGCGCCGGTATCGACGATCTCGGCAAGGGCGCGGTGGCAGTCGGTGTGGCCCAGCGGCAGATACCGCTCGCCGACGATCTCGACACCGGCCGCGATCAGCCGGTCGCGGGCGATCCGCAGCGTCTCCCACCCCCAGACATAGTTCGATCCGAGCAGGTAGGCGCGGCTGATTTCGGCCGACAGGACCCGGTCCAACAGCGGAACGATGTGGTGATTGGGGGCGGCACCCATGTAGACCACGTGGTCGTTGCTCTCGAATCCTTCGTAGGGGCAGGGGTACCAGAGCATGCCACCGAAGCGTTCCAGCACCGGGATCATGTCCTTGCGGCTCCACGAGGTGATCGCCCCGACGAGATGCGACACCCCGCCGCGCAGGATCTCCGCGGTCATCGCCTCGTAGTCTTCCGGCCGCCCGCCCGGGTCACGATGGACCGGCTGGATTCGGGCGACGCCCTCGCGTTCGAGATCGGCAATGGCAAGCTCGGCCCCGACCCGCGCCGCCTGGCCGAGGGCCGCATAGGGTCCCGTGGTCGAAAAGACCAGACCGAGGTCGAATGTCTCCATGCCATCCCCCAAAACGCAAAACGCCCCGCCACCCGGAACCGGGTCGTCGGGGCGCGATTGCCCATGGCGGGCCGGGGCCGCCAAGTGGGTTCAAGAGAACGTAGCCGAGCGCCATTGTCAAAAAATATTTGGCATCCGCGCCGCCCGTCGCAGCCTCCCTGACCAAAAAAGGCCCCAATCCCGCGGGGGGTGCCGGAATATGTGGCGCAAGCGGAACCGTTGGTGACCGTGAGCCATCAAACCCGCGCCCGGTGCGGGTCGTCGCGCGGACCCCGAGTCCGTCCAGCCGCCGAGGTGCGCTCGGGGCGGCCGACGGCAGGACCGGCCGAGGCCCGCACCGAACCCCGGCGTCTGCTCCGCGGCGGCATTGCACCGCCGGCAGGGCAGGCAACAGCGGCGCTCACGCCCGATCCGGTGCCGGGCGCCGGGCATTCCGGGGCCCGAACATGCCCAGACGACGCGCCCTTTACCCCGGCCCCTGTGCGACGCCTTCAGTCGCTTGCCCGGGCCCGGCTTTCGAGCTGATCCGAGCGCAATCGGGCGCGGGGTGTCACACCGCGCCTTCCGACCGCCGCCGTCGAGGGCATGCAAAGGGCAAGGCGACAAGGTTCCTGTGCCGGTCGGTTCGCTTCGGTCTCACCGCCCCGTCGGAGCGATTCGTGCCGCGCGACCCCCCCTCACCGATCCGGGAATATACCAAAAATGATCCAAAATGCCTGGCTCTCGGTTTTCCGCATACCCTCTGCACCGCGCCCGTCAATACCGCAGAACCGGAAAAATATGAGCCATTTTAAGGCACAAGATGATCTCCCGATCACAACGCGCGGTCTTAATCGTTGACTTTTGGTTCAATTTGTTGACCGATTGTAGCAGATGAGCGGAAAAGCGGTTCTTTTTTGGTACATAATTGGGCTAGTTACCAGCTGCGAAAGGCGATCTGGTTGATACTGCCGCTTCTCCAGAAAAAGAAAAACAAGGGAGAGTCTCTATGTCCAAAGATCCGGGAAACAACGATGTTTTCGGCATCAGCCGCCGGAATTTCTTCAAGTACTCCTCGGCCAGCATAGCTGCGGCCGCGGCGGTTTCGGCCGGATCGGTATTTGAGGTTCCGAGCCTTGTGGGTCCTGCCGCCGCAGCGACCGAACCCACCGGTGATCCGATCAACATCGGGTTCCTCGGTGCCCTGTCCGGGCCGGATGCGGGGTGGGGACTGCCGGGCCTGACCGGCAACCAGATCTTCATCGACCGGGTCAATGCCGACGGCGGCCTGCTGGTGGGCGACACCCGCCATCCGCTGAAGATGTTCGCCTTTGACGACGAGGCCACCGGCAGCAAGGCGCTGCAGGGGGCGAAACAGCTGGTGTTGGAAAACGACGTCAAGTTCATCAGCGCCATCGGCGGCAACCCGGCGGATGCGACACATCCCTACCTGACCAAAAAGAAGGTCATCTATGCCAGCCTGATCTCGACCGACATCAAGCCCGACCGGCCCTATCTGATCGCCGGCGGCGACGTCACGCCGCGGATCGACATGCTGCGGCCGTTCTATCACCGGTTCATCAATCCGAAACTGAAACGCTGGGCGGTGATTTCGCAGGACGATACGATCGGCCTGACCTCGCAGGCCTGGGAAGTCGGCTCGGCCCTGTCGGACGGCTGGGACGTGGTCTATGACGAGCATTATGCGATCGAGACCACCGATTTCGCACCGGTCGTATCAGCCATGCTGGCGACCAATCCGGAAGTCGTCTCGCTGAACCTTTCCTACCCGACCTTCGTCGTCCAGATCATCGAGCAGCTGTACCTGCAGGGCTTCAAGGGTCTGATTTCGGCCAATTATCTCGATACCGAATCGATCCTCGCAAAGGTTCCGAAAGAATACATCGAAGGTGCCACCGACAGCTTCCCGCTGTTCGACGACCCGTGGTGGGGCGAGCCGTCCTGGCAGAGCGAATTCATGGCCGAGTGGACCGCGCGTTTCGGCCCCGGCGGCCCCGAGGACGTGCACCGCGAGATCACCGGCATCGACTGGGATCACGTGATCACCCTCAAGGTCTGGGCCGAAGGGGTGAAAGCGGCCAAGACGCTCGATCCCGATCTGGTGCTCGAGACCCTGCGTGGCCAGGATTCGATCCCGACCATCCTCGGGCCGGGCACGATGCGCGGCAAGGAGATGTGGGGCATCGACAACATGGTGTCGCCGCCGATCCCGATCAACGAGGTCCGCAACGGAACCAAGCGGGTCCAGGCCGTCGTTCGCTTCGAAGAGTGGTTCGAGCACCGCAAGGAAGAGATCATCAAGGTCGTCGATGAAAAGGGTCAGATGTACTACCAGCGCTGACCGCGGCGGATGCTGACGCGTCCGTTTCCAGAAACTGCGCGCGGACGTCGCCGGCGTCCGCGCAACGCCCGGCACACCGGAAAATCAGGGGACGAAATTGGATTCAGCACTCTTCCTGCAAACCGTCGTCAACTCGATCGCCCAGGGCTCGGTCTACGCGGTGATCGCCGTCGGGCTGGCGATGGCTTTCGGCGTGATGAAGATGGCGAACTTCGCCCATGGCGAGTTCTACATGGTCGGCGCCTATGTCGTCTATTTCTTCTACGGGATCAACGGCTGGCCGTTTCCGGTGGCGGTGCTGATGGCGGTTCCGATCGTCGGCGCGATCGGCATCGCGACCGAACGTCTGATCTTCCGGCCGACCCGGTCGAACGTGCTGGCCGGGTTCATGGCGACGGCCGGTGTGGCCCTCGTCCTGCAGGTCCTGGTGGGCCAGCAATGGGGCGTCGGGTTGATGCGTTCGGTGCCCACGCCCTACATGGGGGCCGCCGACATCTTCGGCGCCAAGATCGGCTGGCAACGGGTCCTGATCATTCCGGTGGCCGCGGCGATGCTCACGGCGCTGTGGTTCTTCCTGTTCCGGGTCAAGCAGGGCAAGGCCCTGCGCGCCTGCGCACAGGATCCCGAGACCGCCCGGCTGCAGGGGATCGGCATCAACCGGATGACGATGCTGGCAATGGCGATCTCGGGCGGTTCGGCCGGCCTGGCGGGCGCGCTGATGGCGCCGGTTCAGCCGGTGACGCCCTACATGGGCCACGCGGTGATCCTGACCGCCTTCATCGTCGTCGTCATGGGCGGCATGGAGAGCATTGCCGGCGCGGTTCTGGCGTCTTTCATTCTCGGCTTCATCCACACATTCGTCACCACGCTGTCTGACGCAGTGACGGCGCAGATGGTCGGCGTCGCCTGCATGGCGGCGGTTCTGGTGGTGCGGCCGCAGGGTCTTCTGGGACGGGTCAAGGCATGAGGGCGCTGAACATGAGGTTTCTGCTCGTTGCCGCGGTCGTGCTGGCCGTCGCGATCGCAGCGCCCTTCCAGGTGAAGCCATATTCGATCGAGATCCTGATCCTGTTCATGATCAACCTGATCCTGATCTGCAGCTACAGGATCCCCGCGATCACCGGCGACTGGACCCTGAGCCACGTGGTTCTGATGGGGGTCGGCGCCTATGCGACGGCGCTGCTGTCGAAATGGCTCGACCTGTCGATCCTGCTGACCGTGCCGCTGTCGGCGGTGGTCGCGGCGATCGTCGGCTATATCATGGTGACACCGCTGATCCGGACCCGGGGTTTCGGCTTCTTCATCGCCTCCTTTGCATTGGGAGAACTGGTGCGGCTGACGTGGATCAAGTTCCGCCACCCCTTCGGCGGTCCGCGCGGCATGATCGGCATCCCGAACGGCGAACTGGGGGCGGTCGATTTCTTCGAGCCGCTGCCGTACTACTTCTTTGTCCTGACCGTCGCGCTGATCTGTCTCTACACCATGTACCGGATCGACCAGTCGCGGATCGGCAAGACCTTCAAGGCGCTCTACACCGACGAAGGCCTGGCCGAGGCGGTCGGGATCGACGTGCCGCGCTACCGGGCACTGGCCTTCACCATCGGCGCGTTCTTTGCCGGGATTGCCGGCTCGCTGCTGGCACACCGGCTCGGCGCCGTCGATCCCAAGAACTTCGACATCAATGTCATGGTCTATCTGATCATCTGGATCGTCGTCGGCGGCACCACGACCTTCTGGGGGCCGATCATGGGTCTGGCGCTGATGACCTTCGTGTTCGAGTGGTCGCGGCCGCTGCTGGAATGGCGCCCGCTCCTGTTCGGCGGCACGCTGATCTTCTTCCTGGTGTTCCTGCCGGGCGGGCTCGACGACCTGGTGATCAGGCTGCGCGACAGGTTTCGCCAGGCCAGGACCGCAAGCGGCAAGACCGAGGGGCTCGACCTATGATCACGCTTTGGACGACCGCGCCGCGCAGAAGCGATGACCGCGATGCAGACCCGAACAGGGGCGCGGTCTGATGGCCCTGCTCGAAATCAACGATCTGGTCAAACGGTTCGGCGGGCTGGTGGCGGTCAACGACATCTCCATGGAGGTGAACGAAAACGAGATCCGCGGCATCATCGGGCCGAACGGTGCCGGCAAGACGACGCTCTTCAACCTGATCAGCGGCGCGCTTGGCGTCACCTCCGGCACGATCACCTTCAACGGCGCCCAGGTCAGCGGCAAACGTCCGAGCCAGATCGCCGCCGCCGGGCTGGTGCGCACCTTTCAGCGCAACGCGATGTTCCCGACCTACAGCGTGCTCGACAACGTCGTGCTGTCGCGGCACACGCAGGTCAAGAGCAACCTCTTGGAGATCGTGTTCGGGGCGAACCGGGAAGAGGAACAGCACCGCGCCCGCGCCCGCGAGATCATCGATTTCCTCGAGTTGAGCGACCACGCCGACGATCTGGCGACGAACCTGCCGCACGGCCACCAGCGCATCCTCGGGATCGCCAACGCGCTGGCAGCCGAACCCCATCTGATCATGCTCGACGAGCCAGTGGCCGGGTTGAACCCGACAGAAACCAGGATGGTGACCGACCATATCCGCCGCTTGCGCGACGAGTGGAACATGACCGTCATCCTGGTCGAGCACGACATGCGCACGGTGATGGGGACCTGTGACTACCTGACGGTGATCAATTTCGGCGAAAAGCTGATGGAAGGCTCGCCCGAAGAGGTCGCCAACGACAAGCGCGTGATCGAGGCCTATCTGGGCTCGGACGACTTTGATCTCTAGGCAGACCGAACGGAGCGGCAACCCATGTTGAAACTGGATAACATCCATGTCCACTACGGCATGGTCGCGGCCGTCAGGGGCATCTCGTTCGAGGTCGAGGAAAACGAGATCATCACCCTGATCGGCGCGAACGGGGCGGGCAAGACGACAACCCTCGCCGCCATGACCGGGCTGCACCACCCCAGCAGCGGCGAGATCCTCTATGAAGGCGAGCGGATCGACCAGCTGACGCCCGAAGAGATCAATGCCCGCGGCATCGCGATGGTGCCGGAAGGGCGGCGGGTCTTTCCCCAGATGACGGTTCTCGAGAACCTGGAAATGGGAGCCTACCTGCGCACCAACAAGGCGCGCATCAGGCAGGACATGGAGGAGATCTATCACCATTTCCCGATCCTGCGCGAGCGGCGCAAGCAGCTTGCCGGCACCATGAGCGGCGGCCAGCAGCAGATGGTCGCGATGGCGCGCGCGCTGATGTCGGCCCCGAGGCTGCTGCTGCTGGACGAACCGTCGCTCGGGCTGTCACCGATCATGACCCAGAAGATTGCCAAGATCATCAAGGACCTGCACGCGCACGACCGGACGATCATTCTGGTCGAACAGAACGCCCGCATGGCGCTCAGCCTGGCGAAACACGCCTATGTCATGGAAACCGGCGCGATAGCCTTTGGCGGTCTGGCCGAGGATCTGCGCAACGATGCAAAGATCCAGGAGACATACCTGGGCGCCTGAGGCGCGCAGGCGGCCGCCAAACGGCCCGCGTTCCTGCCGTTCGCCTGGGCCGCGGGTCCGATCGTATCGGGCTCGAGGGCCGAGCGGATCGACTCCGGATCCTCGCAGCAGCAATCGAACAAATCGCCCAAACCGCGCCCCCGCGCCACCAACAGCGCCCCCGCGCCCGGCCGCCGCTCAGGCGGTCAGGCCCTCCGGCTCGGCGAGCCCGTTCGCCCGGGCGGTGGCGGTGAGCGTGTTGGCGAGCAGGCAGGCGATGGT
>SWCD01024027.1_pt1 | contig 55937 bp, 51 predicted proteins | sample 4693011 | NCBI WGS metagenome assembly SWCD01 (sample SAMN10267278, study PRJNA491770) | bioreactor metagenome | isolation source: DHS bioreactor inoculated with marine | place: Japan: Omine Ridge, Nankai Trough
TTTTTTTACCGGCATGGATAAATCCAGCAGGCAATGAATCGGCACCGGGCATTCCGCCAGTGCCAGTGTTGCGCGTGCCAGATCTTTTCTGCTGGAACACTGTGCGGCCTGCGGCGGGTTATGTGGCAGACCGAGTGCTTTGGCGGCGAGTGCGGCCAGTTCGACGGTGAGGTCGTCGCTGCCCAGGATGCCGGTGAAAGGTTTTATCTGATCGGCTTTTAAGATTTCTGTCAGCGTGGCTTCGGTATCGTCGAAATCAAGGTGCAGGCCATTGGCCACTTCTGAAACCAGCGAATGTTTTCCTTCGGAAGCGATGGCCACTTCCAGGCCGAGCTTGATCGCGGCTTTTATATAAGGCGCGATGCGATAACTGTTGTGATGCGAGATGAGTAATAATCGCTGGCTTTTCGTTTGCGACATCGATACCTGTGAGCGCGCTGGTGTGTTACAAATAAAAAGGGCGAGTCATTAATCCAATGACTCGCCCCTGATTTTTATGCGTTGTTGATGCCTTGCCTAGCCGCAACCACCGCCAGAAGAGCCACAACCGCCGCAGCTGCCGCCACTGCTTGAATTGGCAAATACGTTCTTGAAGACAAAGCTGGCATTGGCACCATCTGTCTGATAATCGATTTCTACGCCTTCGAGAAAGCCGAGTGCTACCGCATCGACATGTACTTTAAGGCCTTCTTTTTCCAGCGTGGTGTCAAAGGGTGTTGGCTGATCGACGAAGGTCATGCCGTAAGACATGCCGCCGCAACCGCCGCCTGAAACAAAAATACGTACGCCGTTGACGCCGTCTTCGCTTTCGGTAAGCGCCAGTAATTGTTTAACGGCTTCATCGGAAACGATAATTTGATCGGTTAACTGGGAATTAAACTGAACTTGTGACATAAAAGTTCTCCTGCTGTAGGGCTAAAGTAATGCATTCATATTAACATGGATTTAATTTTGTTTCCTGCGATTATACCTATGTAAATCATAAGGATATTGCCTGTAAGTAAAATCTGTTTCAGGCTGTTTTCTGGCGATGAAACAGCGCATAGAGGCTGGGGACCAAAATCAGGCTGACAAATAAAGAGAAGCTCAGTCCCCAGACGATGACGAAGGCGAGTGGCTGCAACATCTCAGACCCTTCGCCGACGCCGATGGCCAACGGCATCATGCCGAAGACGGTGGTCAGGGTGGTCATCAGGATCGGTCGCAGGCGCAGCGCAGCGGCCTGTTTTATCGCCTCGATTAATGAGTCATAATTCTCACGTTCTATCTCGATCTGCTCGACCAGCACGATAGCGTTGTTCACCACGATACCAGTCAACATGATCAGTCCCAGCCACACCGGCATGGACAGACTCACGCCGGGGTTGAGGAATAAACCGATGGCGACGCCGGTGGCGGCGAACGGGATACTGAGCATGATGATCAGCGGATTCAACAGTGATTCGTACTGCACCGCCATCACCACGAAGACCAGGAATATCGCCAGTAACAATACGATCAGGCCGGTTTTCTGGCCTTCTTCCAGGGTTTTATTGGTGTCGTTGTCGTACAGCACATATCCCTGTGGCAGTTTCAGTTCGTCCAGTTTTGTCATCACGGTGTTCAGCACTTTTTTCTGATCGGCATCGACATTGTAGGAGGCTGATATCTCCACGATGCGTTGTTGCTGACTCCTGACGATGCGGCTGGCAGTTGCTTCCCGGCTGACGTGCGCGACGTCGCCGAGACGGATGGCGTTGCCGTTTTTGTAATCGATCATCAGGTTTTCGAGTACGTTGGGGTTATAGCTATTGACGCGCGGCAGGCGCATCCGGATATCGAAGTCTTTATCACCTTCGATGTAGTTACTGATGATCTGCCCATCGAGAGCGATCTTTAATGCTTCACCGATGACGGAAGCATCGACGCCGAATTCTGCAGCACGTTCTCTATCGATACGGATATTGAGTTCTTCTTTCACTTCTTCGTACGAATGGGTGAGGTTGCGCAGACCGGCGACCGGTTCCAGCAGTTTGACTGCCTGATCGCCCAGATCTCTCAACGTGTCGAGATCATTGCCGCGAATATGGATGCTGATATCATCGCTGCCGCGTGTGATATGCAGGCCACGTACACCGGCGACACGGAGGTAGACTTTGAAACCGGTCAGCTTGAGTGCATCGATCTTTTTTCTGACCTGGTTCGCCCACTGATCACTCGTCATCGTGCGCTGGTCCGAAGGGCTCAGTTGTATCGTGATCGAACTGCGATTACTGTTTTCAAACTCCGAGCGGCCAAAAACAAAACCGCCTGCGGTGGTAAACAGGGTGAACACTTCCGGTTGCTGCAGGAGCAGATCTTCGATCTGGTCGACTACGCTGTCCATTTCTTCGAGTTGCATACCGGGGTCGCCGGAGATCGACAGTGAAATTTTACCCTCGTCGACGCGCGGGAAGTCGATGCGTTTGGTCTCGTTGATCTGGTAGATAGCCAGTATAAAAAGCAGGCAGAAAATGAGGAATGTGGCCGCCGGGTGTGTTAAAAAGCCGTCCGAATTATTGTTGTATTTTACTTTAATAATATTAACTAACTTATTGATAAAATTATCTTTGTTTCTTTTGTATTTCACTTTGGCACCAAGTGCGGGAACCAGTGTGATGGCCACCACTAATGACGCCAGCATGGCGGAGGTGATGGTGATGATCAGCTCCTCGAATAACATGCCGGTCATGCCGCCGATGAATAAAAAGGGCAGCAGTGCACCGAGGTTGGTGCTGGTCGAAGCCACGATCGGGCTGTTCACTTCGATGGCGGCGTCGATGGCGTCTTCATCGGAAGTGTCACCTTCGGCCTGGTGCCGGGTGATGTTTTCCAGCATGACGATGGTGCTGTCGATCAGCAGCCCCATGCCCAGTGCCAGCCCGCCCAGGGTCATGATGTTCAGGGTCAGCCCCAGCGCCTGCATGATGATGAAGGTGACCATGATGCCGATGGGGATGGCGGTGCCGATGATCAGCGTGCGCGACAGACTGCCGAGGAACAGGTAGATGACGATCATCGCCAGCAACGCGCCACTGCCGGCCGCCAGCGACGCATTGTTGATCGCATGTCTGACAAAGGTGGACTGGTCACTGACAACGGCTATCTCGATGTCATCGGGAATGGCGTGTTGTGCGCGTAGATTTTTTATCCGGTGTTTGACTTCGTTGACCACGGCCACAGTGTTTGCCCGTGGTTGTTTCTGGATCGAGAGTTTGATGCCGGGAATCTTGTTCAAACGGATCCGCAAACGTTCGTCTTTATGATTATCGATAACCTGCGCCACATCCTGTACCCGGATGCTGCTGATGCCGCCATTATTGATGTCACTGTTGTCGATGTTGCTGGTCTGCAGTGGCAATTGTTTTAATTCCTGCAGGGAGCGAAAACGGCCTTCGGCGCGGGTAGTGATCTCCTGGCGTTTGGCAAACATCCTGCCGCCGGGGGAGTCTGCATTCTGCTGTCTTATCTGGCGCGCGAAATCCTGTAACGAAAGACCGATGTTGGCGAGTATCTCCTGGTCGGGAATGATCTGTATCTCGCGTTGCAGGCCGCCGCCAACTTCTGCTGAAGCAACACCGGGTAGATTTAAAAACCATCTGGCAAAGGTGTAGTCGGTCCAGCTGCGCAGTTCGACAGAATTGAGTGTGTCGGAGCTGATGATCAGTTCCATGACCGGGATCTGTGCCGGATCACGTTTATAGATGACCGGCGCTTCATCATTTTCCGGCAAAAAACGTTTGGCGCGATCGAGCCGGATACTGGCATCACGTAATGCATTATTTATGTCTGTACCATAAGGGAAACTCAGGTCGACGGCACTGCGGCCTTCGGTGGTCCGCGAATCGATGGCGATGGCATCTTCGGTGATCGCCAGTTGCTCTTCCAGCTGACGGGTGACACGGTCTTCCATGATGCTTGCGGGTACGCCCTGATCGATGATGCGCACCAGTACTTCGGGTGAGATGATGTGTGGTAATAAATTGATGCCGAGCTGTTTAAAGGAGAACAGGCCGAAGATGATCACTGTGAGCGTCAGCATGCTGACTCCGACGGGGTGGCGGATAGACCATGCGGCGAGGCCGCCAGAGCGGAAACGTTGTTTCATTGTCGTTTGGTTTGCGGCGAGTCAGAGTCGTTGCTGGCCTGGTTATCAACATGGGCGATCTCCACTTTTTTGCCGGGTCGTAAACCGAGAAAACCACGGCCGACGATCAGGTCACCGGCGTTTAAACCGGATAATATTTCAGCCACCGAGGCAAATTGCTGGCCCTGCTCAAAAAAGACTTTCTCCGCAATGCTCTCATTTTTATCGTCTTCGATGATACGATAAACATAGGCGCCTTCCGGTTCATAGTGGATCGTGTGTACCGGGATGATCAGCCGGTCGGTTGCGGTCAGGTCTATTCTGGCGCGGGCAAACTGACCCACGGTTGCGCCATCCGGTACCGGTGAGAGCAAAATTTCCAGGATGCCTTTGTGTGTGCTGGCATCTATCGTGGGATGGATACGTACCACTTTTGCGTTAAACTTCCTGTCACCCAGTGCATCGATCTGCAGACTGACGCTCTGGTTGTTTTTCACCAGTGGCAGCCAGCGTTCTGCCAGGCTGGCTTTCAGACGCAGAGCTGTGGGATCGATGATGCTGAGGATCTGCGATTGTGGCGCCAGCATGTCACCGGGTTCGTGCAGGCGTTTGGTGATCAGGCCGTCGATGGGTGCTTTGATGCTGGTGCGCTTGAGGCGGGTGAGCTGGCGTTGCTCTTCAGCGATGGCCAGATCCAGCTGGGTGCGAGCTCTGGCGACTTCTTCTTCGGTCGAGATTTTTTTCGGCAGCAGTTTTTTTAGACGTGACAGATCGACCTTGGCCTGTTCGCGTAAAGCTTTGGCTTTGGCGACATCGGTTTTTATCAATGCGTTATCGAGCTGAACCAGCAAGGTGCCTTTTTTTACCACGTCACCTTCATGATAGGGCAGTCGGGTGATGCGGCCACTCTCTTCGTTATACAGGCGAATTTTTGTTACTGCTTCGAGTGTGCCGGAGACTGTCTGCGTCAGGAACACCGGTTTGTTTTCAACGGCGATCACTTCAACGCGATGAGCGGTTTGTTGTGCTCTATGTGTGTTGATATTTGTGTTGCTGGTACTGTCACAGGCTGACAGTGCCAAACAGCTTAGCAGGCCTGTAAATAACGCCCCACATAATTGTCTTCGGCGAGTTTGTTTTTTCGATATAATCATGCCCCGAACTTTAACCTAAACTGCTGTAAAACTACATAATAAATGATACATCGTCCGACCACCAAACCCCACGGTAATCGTAAGGATTTTGAAAATATCAAACGCCTGTTCCCCTATATCTGGGATTTTAAGGGGCGTGTGCTTTTAGCGCTGAGCTGTCTGATCTTGTCCAAGGTGGCTATCGTCGGTATGCCGCTGGTGTTAAAAGACATCGTCGATGGTCTCGACAGCCGGCAGATGCTGGAGAATACGGCATTGGCATTGCCGCTGGTATTACTGCTGTCTTACGGTGGCCTGCGTCTGATGGCGAGTCTGTTTAATGAGATGCGAGACGCGATTTTTTCACGTGTACGTTATCACGCCATGCGTGGCATCTCTTTGCGTGTGCTCAAACATCTGTACTCGCTCTCGTTGTCATATCACCTGGATAGAAAAACCGGTGGCATAACGCGCGACCTGGAACGTGGTACCAACAGTTTGAGTTCGATATTAAATTATCTGGTTTTTAATATTTTTCCCACTGCCGCAGAATTTACCTTCGTCGCTATTATCCTGCTGAGTAAATATGAGGCACATTTTACGCTCATCACATTTACCACTGTCGCCATCTACATAAGTTTTACTCTGCTGGTAACCAACTGGCGCATGCATTATCGCCATGAGATGAATGACCATGAATCGAAGGCCAATAGTTATGCGGTCGATGGCATGCTCAATTATGAAACGGTCAAATATTTCACCAACGAAACGTATGAATTAAAGCAATATGATGAAACGCTGGGCAAGTGGGAAAGTGCCGCGGTAAAAAGCCAGGCGTCGATGTCGCTACTCAATTTTGGTCAGGGTGCCGTCATCGCTATCGGTGTCACATTGATGATGATCTACGCCGCGCAGGGCGTGGTCGATGGCAACATGACCATCGGTGATCTGGTACTGGTCAATGCCATGATGTTGCAATTGTTTATTCCGCTTAACTTTCTCGGCGTCATCTATCGCGCGTTAAAATATTCACTGGCCGATATGGATATGATGCTCAAACTGCTGGATACGAAAGTAGAAGTCAAAGATGCCGTAAATGCCCCCGCGCTGACAGTGACAGATGCCGTCGTCCGTTTCGATGAAGTCAGTTTTGATTACAATAAAGACAGAAAAATACTGGACAAAGTCAGTTTCGAAATTCCACATGGCAACAAGGTGGCTGTGGTGGGACCCTCGGGGGCCGGTAAGTCGACACTGGCTCGCCTGTTATTTCGCTTTTATGATGTCGACTCGGGCAGTATCTCTATCGATGGCCAGAACATCAATGCGGTAACACAGGCCAGCCTTCGCGCAAACATCGGCATCGTGCCACAGGACACAGTGCTGTTTAATTACACCATCGAGCATAATATCCGTTACGCAAAACTGGATGCGACCGATGATGAGATCCAGCAGGCGGCAAAACATGCAAACATCCATGATTTTATCGCCAGCCTGCCGGATGGTTATCAGACCGTGGTCGGTGAACGCGGCTTAAAATTATCCGGCGGTGAAAAACAGCGCATCGCGATCGCGCGTGTGATACTTAAAAATCCTCGCATACTGGTTTTTGATGAAGCGACATCGTCACTGGATTCACATTCGGAACAGTTGATTCTTGAGTCATTAAAAGAAGTTGCAGAAAAACACACGACCCTGGTCATCGCGCATCGTCTCTCGACCATCATCGATGCTGACAATATCATCGTGCTGGATAAAGGCAAAGTCGTCGAACGTGGAAGCCATCAGCAATTATTAGAAAAAACCGGGTTGTATGCGCACCTGTGGCAACTGCAACAGGAAGAAGAATCGGAAGAGGTAATGTGATCATGCGGCAAGTCATTTTAAAAACAGAACCGGTCGAGCTTCATAAAATTTTGAAATTCGAAGGCCTGGTGCCAAGTGGCGGGGTAGCAAAACTGGCGATCGAATCGGGTGATGTGATGGTTAACGGCGAAGTGGAAACACGCAAGCGCAAAAAGATCGTTGCTGGTGATGTTATCGAATTTAATGGTGAGTCGATCCGAATGGTTTTGCAGTCAGGTGATTAAACGCTGATGTTTACGTTTCTTAAAATAACGTCAGTTAGAAAAAGAGCGAAATGCTGTAACTGCCAAGAGCAGCATGTAAGGAGTGGCGAGGCTACCTGCTGTTTCAGGCGTGTACGGAAATCTAAACAGTGCAGTCACGATGAACATCGTAGAAAACATCGCCACTGGCTGATGGCTGTAGAGCAGATCTACCTGTTTGGCAGTAATACGTTTAATTATGTCCGCATTAAAATGGCGCCTGATTTCCATTAACTGTCTAACCTTCGTTATTTATGACGAAAAATACATGATCCGCCAGCCCGACAGGAAATTATCGTCTGCTTCGATAAGTCGTCGACATTTTGGATAATAACCCTTGGCGCTTTAACCTTGGTATGTCTCGTAGCCTGAAGAAAACACACTATCGCCGGTAACGGTCAATGTATGGCAGATCAACAAATGCAGGCAGGCTATATGCCAGTAGCTATCAGTATAAATTGTGTTTTTTATGAATGGCGAAATTTTTCTGAAGATGCTTTGTCAGCATCTGTTTAAAATGTTTTTTCAAGTTGAACTGCCGTTATCGATTCATCTGTTTTTTTGTCTTGCTCGTCGCTTGTGCAGTTAATGGATCATCCGGCCAGTAGTGTCTTTTATATTTTCCGCGCAATTCTTTTTTTACTTCGTGGTAGGTAGTCTGCCAGAAGCTGTTTAAATCCTGTGTGACCTGCATCGGGCGACGGGCGGGGGACAACAGGTGCATCATTAAACTACAGTGGCCGTTTAATATCGTTGGTGTTTCATACAGACCAAAGACTTCCTGTAACCTGACGGCCAGTACCGGTTTTAGTGGGTCACTGTAATCTATTCTGATCGCCGAGCCACTGGGTACCTTGATCCTTTCGGGTGCCAGTTTTTCGATTATCTGTTGCTGTTGCCAGCTAAGCTGGTTTAACAGCAACGTATATAAATCCAGTTTCTGGATCTGTTTGATGCTGTTTTCGGTTTTTAGATAAGGTTGTAGCCAGTCGGGTAACGTATCGAGCAGGGTCGCGTCAGAAAAATCCGGTAATTTTTCATCTGTAAACTGTTTTTTTAATGTTGGATCGTTATCGATATTAATGTTTATAAATTGCATGCGTTGTTTCAGGTTTTGTGCCTGCGGTGACCAGTTTAAACATTGCAGACCTGTGTTTCTTATCGCTTCAACCAGACATTGAGACACGATGTCTTTATTTTCTGGCGTAACAAGTTTTTCCTGTAGAATTATTTTCCCGAGGCGCTGGATCTGTTTTGCTTTTACACGTTGTTGCGTTTCGTTCCATTCGATAATTTCTATCCGTTGTATGTTGTCGGAAAAATAATTCTGTAATTGCTGGCTAGTTATTTCAGCGGCAAGATAAATGCTGGCCTGGCTTTGTTTGGCATCGAGGTTAGCTACCACGAGATATTCATAAAGGTGCTGTTGCAGGAAAGGCGGAATTGTTGCGCCCTTACCGTTGCTGAGAAGATAGTCGGGTTTACCGATGCTGCGTTGTTTTGCGATTCTATCCGGGTAGGAAAAAGCCAGTAGTACGCCGGTTAATTCATCGTCATAAGTTTTACCAAGTGGCTGTTTTGTGCTTTGTTTCAGTCGCCTGTAAAAATCATCAGCAGTGTGAACGATTCTTTTGCATTGTTGTGTGTCGACGCCCGGCAAGTTTTTTTTATCTGAAAGCGTGGAACGTAACAGGTTTAACCTGTCATGGATGTCATAACTTTTTTCGGTATTCGTCAGGAACAGATCTTTCTCTGTCAACAGGCTGGCGAGCAGGCAGGCGTGGTAAGGCTGTTGCAGTTTTATGGCTTTTAACATCATGTGAGCAAGCCGGGGATGGGTGCCCAGTCGCAGCATGTCACGACCATGCTGGGTGATGTTGCCCCTGTTATCGATGGCGTTGAGTTGTTGCAGTAAGGCCTTCGCCCGTTCGGTCGCGCTGTCTGGAGGCGTGTCCAGCCACTGTAGCTCATCGACCTGAAGCACACCCCAGTTGGAAAGCTCCAGTACCAGTGTGGACAGGTCGCTGTGTAATATTTCCGCGATGGAATGTTTGAGCAGGCGTTGCTGTTGTTGTGCAGTCCATAACCGATAGCAGGTGCCGGCGCATAAACGTCCGGCGCGGCCTGCACGTTGCACGGCTGAGTCCTGCGAGATGGCTTGCGTGATCAGGCGGTTCATGCCCGATGAAGGGTTGTGTTGTAATGTGCGCTCCATGCCTGAGTCGATGACACAGTTGATGCCCTCGATGGTCAGACTGGTTTCGGCGATGTTGGTCGCGAGCACGATTTTTCGCAGGCCATCACGTGGTGCGCTGATGGCCTGGTCCTGTTGCTGTTTGCTCAGACTGCCGTGCAGTGGCGCGACTAAAATATTCGTGATCGATTCAGCTTTCAGAAAATTATTGATCTGGCCAGCCAGCTGGTTGATCTGTTTGACACCGGGCAGAAAAACCAGGCAGTTGCCCTCGTGGTTTTTTATGACGTGTTTTGCCGCGCTGGTTAATGATGAGAGCAGTTCTTGCTGGTTGCTCTGTTTAATGCTCTTATCGAGGTGGCGGATATCCACCGGAAAACTGCGGCCCTCGCTCTGGATGATGGGTGCGTCAGTCAGTAGCTTCGAGATTGCATCGGTGTTCAGCGTGGCGGACATCACCAGTATTTTTAGATCTTCACGTATTATCTGCTGGCTCTGTAAACACAGTGCCAGCGACAGATCGGCGTGCAGATTGCGCTCGTGAAATTCATCGAAGATGACCAGGGCGATGTTTTTCAGTTCCGGGTCGGCCTGCAATTTGCGGGTGAGGATACCTTCGGTGACCACCAGGATTTTTGTGTTGTCACTGAAACAGCTGTCCTGCCGTATCTGGTAGCCGATGCGCTGACCAACTTTTTCGCCGAGTAAAAAAGCCATGCGCGCCGCAGCATTACGTGCTGCCAGTCGTCTGGGTTCCAGCATGATGATCTGTTTGTCTTGCAGCCACGGCTGATCGAGCAATGCGATGGGAACCGCAGTGGTCTTGCCTGCGCCCGGCGATGCCTGCAACACGACACGGTTGTGCGTGTTCAGTGTTTCCTGAATCTCGGGTAAAACCTTATTGATCGGCAAATTCGGCATGTGTCGATTATATCGGGATATTTTTCGAGAGTTGCAGAAATCAGCTTTAATGATTTATCTGGAATGAATTAATCTGGCGCGGAACGAACGTCCTTTTAATTTTCCTTCACTCAGTTTTTTGAGCGCCGCTTTAGCGATGTCCTGATTAACGGCAACATAAGCACGGTTGTCAAGCAGATGAATTTTTCCCACCTGTTTTCCGGTGATGCCACTGTTAGCTGTCAATGCACCTAAAATGTCACCCGGCCTGATTTTCTGTTTTTTACCGCCATCGATCTGTATGGTTGCCATCTTTGGTTTGATCGGTGTTTCAGTTAACAGGCTGGCTGGCGGTAGTGTTTCGCCTTCGATGATCCGCTCCAGATAATCGCCCAGCAGGGCGACTTTATAATGCTCTTTTTCGCTGTATAACGAACAGGCTATGCCCTTGTTACCCGCGCGACCGGTACGGCCGATGCGATGAACATGTACTTCGGTGTCGCGGGCGATGTGGTAGTTGATCACCAGATCGAGGGCGTCGATGTCCAGGCCTCGGGCGGCGACATCGGTGGCGACGAGTACGCTGATACTTTTGTTGGCGAAACGTACCAGCGTCTGATCGCGCTCCCTCTGTTCCAGGTCGCCATGCAATGCCAGCACGCTAAAACCATTCTCTAAAAGCCTGTCTGCAATTTCCTGCGTCTCACGTTTGGTGTTACAGAACACGACGGCGGATTCCGGGCGGTGTTGCAATAGCAGCAGGCGTAGTGCCGTCAGGCGTTCGTCATCATCGGCCACCTGGTAAAAATGCTGTTCGATGATGTTTTCATCATGTCTCGATGTGACTTCTACCATAACTGGTTCAGTCATGATGCGTTTAGCGATCGATTTTATCTGAGCGGGAAAAGTTGCGCTGAATAACAGGGTCTGGCGCCGCGCAGGTGTCTGTTCGAAAATCGCGTCCAGCGCTGATTGAAATCCCATCTCTAACATGCGATCTGCTTCATCGAGCACCAGTGTATTCAGCGCATTCAGCTTTAATGTGTTTTTGCGCAGATGTTCTTCGATACGCCCGGGCGTGCCGACGATGATATGCGCGCCGTGTTCCAGTGAACCGACCTGCGGTCCGAAAGGCATACCGCCGCATAAGGTCAGAACTTTTATGTTATGGATGGTGCGCGCCAGTCTGCGGATCTCTTTGGCAACCTGATCGGCGAGTTCTCGGGTAGGGCAGAGTACCAGTGATTGCACGCGGAATTTTTTTACCTCGAGTTTTTGCAGTAAACCCAGGGCAAAGGCCGCAGTCTTTCCTGAACCGGTTTTTCCCTGCGCGATGACATCTTTGCCAGCCAGGATGTGTGGCAGGCTCTGCGCCTGTATAGGCGTCATACTCTCATAACCGAGAGAAGAAATATTTTTTAGCAGATTGGCGTGCAGATCAAGCGATGAAAAGGTCGTTTCAGACATAGGATGTGGTTAACCGGTTAGTAACGAAAAATAATATCCAGCTATGGCGCCGGACGACCGGGAGGATTGTACTATCTTTCCTGTTTATTATTTTGTGTAATAAACACCGGGTATCCAGCTTTTTTTGATCTCGCTGGTCTTCTCGAGATCAACTTCATCTTCATCGATGAAAGTGAAAACGTTCCAGCCGATGCGTAGATTATCCTTGTGGTGCAGCTGCTGTTTTTTTATTTTTGTTTCATTAACAAAAGAACCATTGGTGCTGCCCAGGTCTTCGAGAAAATAGCGGGTCTTAGCTTCATCATTGGTCTCGCAGGTGATCTGGGCATGCGCATTGCTAACGGCCAGATCATCGATCTGCACCTGATTATCGCCTGTTCGACCGAAGGTGAGTGCAGGTTGAGAAATATCGAATTTGTTTGTGACCACGCCTTCGACGGTCTGGATAATCATTGCCATGAGTGTTCTCTTAAAATCTAGCCAGCTTGTTCTGAATGGATTATAGATAATTATTTCATTGATGCCGGAAAATTGCAGTGATATTAATTTCGTCGATGTGAGCGTACCTCTGGTACAGGTACGGAAAAGAAAGGCGAGCGCGCCCGGCGGGAGACCCGGTACCATTTATCGAATCTGATCCGCGCAACAGACACGGCGAAACCCCACGAGGACAATCCAGATGTCGGGAAAGCCCTGCCTCGCCGAGCAAATGTCAGGCTGCGGCAGTAAGGTACACAGCCACCAGTAACATAACAAAAGCGAAGGCCTGAATACCTATCCGTGTGAACATTAGCAGTTCACTGTGTTTCTCATCGTAGCTCCCGCCCGTAACCATGGAGCCAAGACCCCACGCGAGGGTAGCGATGGTTGCGATCAGTGCGAGTATGATGGTCAAAGTAAGTAATGACATAATTCACCTCCTGTTTCTATTGTATTCAGGGGTGTTTATGCCTTATTGATTCAGGTCAAATAACGAATCGAAACGGCAGGATGTAGTGTTTTTGAGTCTTTTATTGCGGTTTTCTATTGTTGCCAGACACGTTTTTTTAATTCACCTTTCAGGCGCTGCAGGACGGGTTTTTCTGTGCTGTCAAAGTTGCTGAAACCCAGCGTTCCCAGGTAGGTTCTGAAGGCGTTTTCGTTAGGTCGGCCGCTCATGCCAAAGTCGACGACCCATTGATCGACGGTGTTTTGCGAGACATCGTATTGCCAGGAAAAATCGATCAGTTTGATGCGATCACGATGTGTGTCCCAGGCTTCGAATACGGCGGTGATGAAATCTGCCTGCAATGCCTCGCTGCTGTTATTGACGGTGCTGGACGGGTAACCGCATTCCTGAAACACGATCGGTTTATTTGCGATAGTGTTGATGATGAAGTCAAAATCGGTGGCCACGGTAGAGGGCGGGCGCATGGTGAAATCTGTGTTGAGCGGGTAGTAAGTCAGTGTCGCACTGTCCATGCTGGCTAAAGCGTTTAAATATTGTGTGCGTACGCCGGCATTTTTTAGAGCAGAAAACTGCACCACGCTGCTAACTTCCACGCCGGCCCCCCACAGGTTGTTAATTTTTGCTTTTGCCGCGTTGAAGAAGGTTTGCCATTGCGCCCATCTGGTCGCATCGCTGCTCAGGTAGGCATCGATCTCGTTGCCGATCTGGATGCGTGTCAGTTTGCCACTGGCGTTCAGGTTGGGTAGTCGGGTGTACAAGTTGCCAAGGAAGTTTTCAAAAGCGGTGATAACAGCAGCATTATCATAAGTCAATCCGGCAAGATCGCTCGGCAGGCGCGGCCCGGGTGTATCGAGCGGGCGTATCACCAGCGTGGTGTCTGCGAGCTGCAACGGGTAAAAAGCATCGATGATATCGGGCAGGGTATTATCATAATTGCCGGCAGTCGGTTCGAGCAATTCCCAGTCAAGTGAGACGCTGACTTCGCGTACGCCAATATCCACCGCTTGCTGGTAGGCAATGCCGTAGGTCACAGAAGGTATTTTTTTCACGTCCAGACCAAGTACGCGCGACCCCTGTGCTGGTATCTGTGGCAAAGAGGGGGCAGGGCCACTGTTGCCGCAGCCAGCCAGTAGTAACAGGCTAAAAATTAGCAATAGAGTTTTGAAGGTCATCCTTTTTTCCATGTTTTGGTATCAGGTTCTGTTTTTATCAGCATTTTCGCTGTCCGCCGCTTTTTTCTCCATCTGTTCTTTGTAGAATTTGTCAAACCTCGAAGCGGTAAAACCGTTCATTCTTTTGTTGCCCACAATGATGATCGGTACGGCCCTGCCGCGTAATGCTTTGTAGTCGCGTTTTCCGATCCGGCTTTTTTCTACGTCGTAGGTGATGTATGCGATGTTATTTTCACGAAAATATTTTTTTGCCTTTTTGCAGATGCGGCACCATGTGGTGGTGTAGATAACAACCTTGTCCGTCCTTCCCAGCCGCTCTAATAGCGGTTTTATCTCGACCGCAGAATAGGTGTTTATTTTTAGCTCGATCTCTTCGGTTTTTTTGCCGGTGGGCGGTTTGTCGGTAAAGTGGGCTTTGCCGTGCTCATCCACCCATTTGTAGATCTCTGCGTGAACAGAGTGGCTGCACAGAAGCAGGAATAGTGTAAATGCGAAAATTCTGGACATGATGTAATTAATGGCAGTGGTCGATAACAGATAATAATACGAATAATCGATTATTGCCGTTAATCGCCGCTAATGGCCTTAATTCAGATTCCCTCTGCCGGGACTTCGCTGTAAACTTTGCCGCATTAAATTATTCAACGGAGTCTAGCGTAATGGGCAGAGCCTATCAAAACCGTAAAGAATCGATGGCGAAAACATCGGACGCCAAAGCCAGGGTCTACAGCAAATATGGTCGTGTAATCTATGTCTGCGCGAAAGAGGGCGGTGTCGACCCGGACGGCAATCTGACCTTACGTGGTTTGATCGAGCGCGCCAAGAAAGACCAGGTGCCAACGCACGTTATCGAAAAAGCCATCAAAAAAGCCGAAGGCGGTGGTGGCGAAGATTTCTCCGTGGCGCGTTACGAAGGTTATGGCCCGGGTGGCTGCATGGTCATCGTCGATTGTCTCACCGATAACCCTAACCGTACTTTCGGTGATGTGCGCCAGTGTTTCACCAAGACAAAATGCAAGATCGGTACCGAAGGTTCAGTCAGCCACATGTTCGATCACAGCACCATCCTGGTGTTCAAAGGCGATGATGAAGACACCGCACTCGAAGCACTGATGGAAGCCGATGTTGATGTCACTGATATCGAAAGTGAAGACGGCAAGATAAGCGTCTTCTCACCAGATAATGAGTACGGCAAAACCAAAGATGCGTTAATTGCCGCCTTTCCCGGTATCGAATTTGAAGTTGACGAAATTCAGTTCCTGCCAAAAAGCAGCTCACCAGCTTCTGGTGATGATGTTGAGATGTTTGATAAGTTTCTGGAAATGCTGAATGATTTAGACGATGTGCAGAATGTTTATCATAATGCGGAGTTGTCTTAGATAGTTGTATCAGTTTTTTTCTGGCGGTAACAGTTTATGTGACCGACTGGCTGAGCCAGTCCGAGGTGATGCGATTGCTGTGCATTTACCTGTAATAGTTCAGACGTAATTATACAGACACTGCCCGTATTGCTAAAAACCTCTTTTAGCCTAAGGAGCACTTCCGGCCAGCAGCGGACATACTGGTAAAAACTGATTTCTCTCGCAAAGGCGCAGAGCTCGCAGAGAAAAACCGCTATTATTTTTTGTAGGTCGGGTATTGCCCGCCCTACATTAAAAAGGCCTTTCTCTGTGAGCTCTGCGCCTTTGCGAGAGATAACTCTTTACTTCCGTTATGTGTCGCAAATAATTAGGGTCAGAGAGCAATTGTTTCTAATATTAGAAACAATTGCTCTCTGACCCGGGTTTTTATTTCATTATTATTTTTGATTAAGGCCTAGCTCTTTTTGCTTTTTCTTTGTTAGCCCTAAAGAAACAATACGGTAAGATTCTTTGAGATAATATATAAGTTCATTATCCTCTGTGTCCGGCTTATCGTACTGTTGTATCCACATCATTCCGCGAGAGGCGAAGTAAGGCGCAGGGCGACAACCGGGCTCGTCACTCAGAAAAAGAAAATCTGACTCGGACGTTTTAAATGTGAATGCAGGTTTATCAGCGTTTTCCCAGCCTCCAATTGCAAATACCTTTCCTCCGACTTTCCATACATGAGAACCTCCCCATTGAATAACGTATGAAGTGGCTGTGAGAGAGCGGCAAAAATCATTGAATGCTTCATAAGTCATACTGTATCCCTGTCGGCTCAACGTTTGAGCTCAGAAGCACCTGCTTTGTAGATGTCTTCTGTGGCGAGTTGTTCTATGCGCATTTTTCAGATCAATTCTTCCTGGCATTAAAAACTGAAAAATGAGTGATGTAATCACAGCAGAATAAAATAACATAAAGCGGTAATAATAACAGCGCCGCTAATATTCAAAGTGAAACCTTCTCTGGCCATCGTTCTGGTGGTGAAAAATCCGCTGGCATAAACGATGCTGTTCGGTGCGGTGGCGACCGGCATCATGAAGGCGCAACTGGCGCTGATGGCTGCCGGTATCATCAATAGTCTGGGGTCGATGTTCGAACCTATTGCGGTGGCGGCTAATACCGGCATCAGTAAAACGGTGCTCGCGGTATTGCTGGTGGTCTCGGTTAAAAATGTGACGCCGATGCAGATGGCAAAGATCATGACGATGATGGGCAGCGTCGATAAGGCGTGCAGGTTTTCGGCGAGAGCGGTGCTCAATCCGGAAACACCGAAAGCTTTGGCCAGGGTGATGCCGCCACCGAACAATAAAAGGATACCCCAGGGGATGGTGCTGGCAGTTTCCCAGTCGAGCAGTTTCTGATCTTTATGTTTCCCATCGTGTTCGCCGGTGGGGATGATGAACATCAAGATGACAGCGATTAATGCCACGGAGGCATCATTGGCCGCAGGCAAGCCCAGCCAGTGGCTCCAGCCGCCGAAAGGTTCCTGTCTCGTAATCCACGCAGTAGCGGTTAGCGCAAATACCATCATAACCCGTTTTTCAGTGCTGCTCCATCTGCCGACGTTCGGCATCTCGAACCCGCCGCTGTAGCTCAGTTTTCGTGTCAGCCATAACCAGGTCACGGGCACCATGCACAGCACCACCGGCACACCCCATGTCATCCACTCGGTAAAACCGATGTTTTTGTTGAACTGTTGTTCGTACACCTGCATAAAGACCAGATTTGGCGGTGTACCGATGGGCGTGCCGATGCCGCCGATGCTGGCGGCGAAGGCGATGCCTAACATCAGCGGCACGGACAGTGTTTTGTCCTTTGCCTGATTGGCGACCGCGAGTGCCACTGGCAGCAACATTAAAGTGGTGGCGGTATTTGATATCCACATGCTCAGCATCGCCGCTGTCACCATGAAACCCAGCACCAGTTGTTTGCTGCTGGTGTTACCGAACAGGTTGACCATGAACAGCGCGAGACGCAGATGTGCACCGCTGCGTTCCATCGATTTGGACAGGATAAAACCGCCGAGTAATAACAGGATCAGCGGGCTGCCATAAGACTGGCCGACCTGGTGTGCGCTGAGTACGCCGCTGACCTGAAAGATAGCCAGCGGTAACAGGGATGTGACCGGGATGGGCACCGGCTCGAACACCCACCAGATGACACAGATTATGGTAACGGCGGCGGTGATGGCGAGTGCCGTATTGTCGGCAGCGGATGAGGTGTTGATCACCAGAAAGTACATCAACAGTGCGGCCAGCGGGCCGGCGAATAAAGTGATGGTTTTAATATTCATCTAACAGTTTCTGTTTTGTAGAGTGGGCAGATTTTTCTGCCCACTCTACAAAATATAAGTGACAGAAAAATTGTTCTCGCAGAGGCGCAGAGATCGCCAGGAAGAACAATGGTTTCTCTGCGATCTCTGCGCCTCGGTAACTGCTCCTGCGTTACTTTACTTACGGGCGTCCTGCCCTAATCTGCGAGAAAAATACTAATTGTGCCATTTATCCTGGGCAGCGGTGTCCAGAGTGTCAATTAAATCAGTCCCACGAAAACCCCGCATCCGGTTTTGCCGCCGGGCGATATTTTAGCTGCATGCCCTTGATAAAATTACGCAGGATCTGGTCCTTGCAAACGCGGTAATGTTTGTGACCTTCTTTGCGGAAAAAGGCGCTTAATTCATGTTTGCTGATTGTTAAATCGGCCAGTTTCAGCAGTGCCAGTGTGTCATCTTCTTTCAGGTTTAGAGCGATCTTTAACTTTCGGAAGATGATGTTGTTGTTCAGTTTTTTCTCCGGAACCGGTTGCGGGCCATCTTTTTTGCCGCGTTTAAAGTTGATCAGGCCGTTGAGAAAAGCCGCCAGCTGTGTGTCGGTGCAGGTTTTGTAGTCCGGGTCATCATCTTTTTTCAACCAGTTGCTGATCTGTTCTCGCGTTACTTTGTTATCCGCCATGGCGAAGATGTTAATCATTGTCGTATCGTCAAAATCAAAGACGTATCGGATACGGCGCAGGATGTCATTATTAGTCATAAAAGTGTCACTGTTATAAAGGCCAGAGTTTAATGCCGAGTAGAGTAAATTGTATGGTCAGCAAAATATTTAATATCGTTGTCATCGTATATAAAGGTTTAAGGGTGAATTTAAAGTCGATAGATTTTAAATATCGAACACCGATAAACGCACCGGCGACCGATAGAAAAAAGGCGCATTCGTTTACGATGAGCAGGGTCAGCAGGGGCAGAGCGGTTTCATCGTTGCTGCCGAGCTGGCTGCCTCTATCGACGACCAACCATAAAAATAAACCCAGGGCTAAAGCCAGGTAGGGGAAGTTGACTGTTTTCATTCGTTTGTCGTTTTAAACCTGCAAAATCAGGCGATATGTTAAATGTTGTGCGCATTGTTTCATATATTGCCTAAATGAACCAACCTTTGCTTATATCGTCTATAAATTAATCATGTGCTAATAAAAAAATGGACGCGAAATGTCGAACCATAAAAAGAATAAAGATCAGGACGCCCTCGATTATCACCAGTTTCCCACGCCCGGGAAATTACAGATTAGCGCAACCAAACCATTAGCCACACAGAACGATCTGTCACTGGCGTATTCTCCCGGCGTCGCATCTGCCTGCACTGCCATCCATGCCAACCCCGATAAAGCCGCTGATTATACGATTCGTTCAAACCTTGTCGGTGTCATCACAAATGGCAGCGCGGTACTCGGTCTGGGAGATATCGGTCCACTGGCCTCGAAGCCGGTGATGGAAGGCAAGGCGGTTCTGTTCAAACGATTTTCCGGCATCGATGTGTTCGATATCGAGATCGATCAGCCGGACATCGACAAGTTTGTCGACACGGTGGCAGCGTTAGAACCAACATTCGGCGGTATCAATCTCGAAGACATCAAAGCGCCGGAATGTTTTGAGATCGAGCGGCGTCTGCGTGAGCGCATGAATATCCCGGTGTTTCACGACGACCAGCACGGCACCGCAATCATCGTTACCGCCGCGGTGCTCAGCGCCTGCAAAGTCACCGGTAAAGACATCAAAAAAATCCGGCTGGTGACATCGGGTGCAGGTGCGGCAGCTCTGGCCTGTTTGAACCAACTGGTCAGTGCTGGCCTGCAAAAGAAAAACATCATTGTTACCGACCGTGACGGTGTGGTGTACAAAGGGCGCAAAGAAGATATGGATCAGTGGAAGGATGTTTATGCCTCGTCGACCAAAGCCAGAAATCTGCAACAGGCGCTGGCAAAAGCAGACGTGTTTTTAGGCCTGTCGGCACCGAATGTGCTGAAGCCGGAGATGCTGGCAAAGATGGCGAAAAAGCCGATAATACTTGCTTTGGCTAACCCGACACCAGAAATTCTGCCGGAGCTCGCGCGTGAAGCAAGACCTGATGCACTGATCTGCACCGGCCGTTCGGATTACCCCAATCAGGTGAACAATGTTTTATGTTTTCCTTTTATCTTCCGCGGCGCACTGGATGTCGGCGCCACCACGATTAACGAAGAGATGAAACTTGCCTGCGTCAACGCGCTGTCGAACCTGGTGCAGAAAGAAACCACTTACGCGGTGTTACAGGCCTACGGCGGCGCGCCGGATAAATTCGGTGCCGAGTATCTCATTCCAAAACCGTTCGACCCGCGACTGGTGGTCGAACTGTCACTGGCGGTCGCCAAAGCGGCAATGGACAGCGGCGTCGCCACCCGGCCGATCAGGGATTTTTATGCTTACCGCGACAAGCTGCAGAACTTTGTTTACCGTTCCGGCTTCTTCATGCGGCCGATCATGGAACGCGCCAAAGGCAGCAACAAAAAACTGGCCTACGCCGAAGGGGAAGAACTGCGTGTATTGCAGACGGCGCAGCAGGTGGTGGATGATGACATCGCACGGCCGGTGCTGATCGGCAACCACGATGTCATCGTCGAAAACATCAATAAGCTGGGGCTGCGCATCAAAGAAGGTTTTGATATCGACATCGTCGATCCGCAACACAATCCATCGCTTTGCGAATACGCTGCGTATTACCACGAGCTGATGGGCAGAAAAGGTGTAACACCCGGCGGTGCGCAACACATCGTGCGTAATCGCAATACGATCCTGGCAGCGCTGATGATTAAACAGGGCGATGCCGATGCCATGATCGCCGGCGTGGTCGGTGGTTTTACCCGCAGCCTGCACAATATCATCAACGTCGTCGGCAAAGCCAAAGGCATCAAACAGGCATCGACCATCGTCGCGCATCTGTTGCCGACGCAGACGGTTTTTATCTGCGATGCGCACGTCACCAAAAACCCGACCGCAGAAGAACTGGTTGAAACCACTTTGCTGGCCGCCGCCGAGATCCGTTCCTTCGGCATCGAACCGAAGATTGCTTTTGTCTCGCATTCCAACTTTGGCGCATCGGACGATGAGTCGGCAGTGAAGATGCGCAAGGCACTGACCATGCTGCACGAACAATATCCCGAGCTCGAAGTCGATGGTGAGATGCACGCCGATGCAGCGCTCTCCGAAACATTACGGGATCGCCTGTACCCGCATTCAAGATTAAAAGGCGTGGCGAACCTGCTGGTGATGCCGAACGCGGATGCGGCGAATATCTCGGTGACGCTGTTAAAGATGCTGGGTGGTGGTGTCACCATCGGGCCGATATTGATGGGTATGTCGAAGTCCGCACACGTGGTAGCGCAGGCGATCACCGTGAGAAACCTGGTGAACATGAGTGCGGTAGCCGTCGAACACGCGATGCGCTGAAGAAATATTATCCATAGCAAGTAGGTCGGGCACTGCCCGGCAATGTATGGGGTAAGCGTTATACCGTAACGGTGGGCAATGCCCACCCTGCAAAAACTTAATCCGCGAATAACGCAAAGAACTCGAAAAAAACATTTGTTTTTAATACTTCGCGTGTTTCGCGTTATTCGCGGACTAAGCTTTTAATCTTTTTTATCTGCGTTCATCGGTGGATTAAATAAGATAAACTTCTCATTTTTCACTACACGATAACTAACTATGGCAGTCCAGTGGTACCCGGGGCACATGAACAAGGCCCGTCGCATAATCAAAGACACCATGTCCGAGGTCGACCTGGTGATCGAAGTGATGGATGCGCGCATTCCTTTCAGCAGTGAAAACCCGATGGTCGCCGAGTTGCGCCAGCATCGACCCTGTATCAAAATTTTAAACAAGAGTGATCTGGCTGATCCCGAAACCACCAAAATGTGGCTTGCACATCTGGAGAAAGAGCAGGGCGTGAAAGCGCAGGCGCTATCCGTGCAGGATAAATCACGTACAAAAAATCTGCCGAGCCTGTGCCGCAAGTTGTTGCCTGATCGCGGTACCGCGGTGAAGTCGATCCGGGTGATGATCATGGGTATTCCTAATGTCGGCAAGTCGACCCTGATTAATACCCTGGCCGGCAAGACCCTGGCAAAAGTCGGCGACGAACCGGCGGTGACTAAAGTGGTGTCGTCGGCGCAGTCGCGTATTTTGCTGCCGGGTAATATCGCGCTTTCCGATACCCCGGGCATCCTGTGGCCGAAGATCGAAAATGAAAACAGCAGTTATCGCCTGGCGGTGACCGGTGCGATAAAAAACACCGCCATCGATTTTGAAGATATTGCCCTGTTCGCTGCGGATTATCTGATCGATGCTTACGGCGAGAGGGTGGTCGAGCGTTATAAATTAAAGCAGACCCCGCGCACGGGCACCGAGTTACTGGAAGAGGTCGGACGCCGACGTGGCTGTTTGCGTGCCGGCGGCATCATCGATATGCAGCGCGCTTCGGAAATTCTTATCCATGAGATTCGCAGCGGTACTCTGGGTGCGCTGAGCTTCGAAACGCCGGCGATGATCGCGCAAGAGACGGCGACGGAAGATGTTGGTGAATAATTGTTTTATTATCAGTCGCAATCCTCTGCATCACTGATCTCATAAACCGCCATGATGTTCGTCAGCTCGATGATGATCTGTTCGATCTCGGTCTCGTTAAATTCTGCCAGCTCTTCGACCGCGTTGCCATTGCTGGCTTTTTCCAGTACCTGATTCACCTGCGTGCAACCGGCCTCGCACAGTAATTCGATCTTGAGGGATACTTTTTCGGAAAGCTGTGGATTCATGGCGGGCCTAGAATGGTTTGTGCGACTGGCAAAGATAATGATGTGAACGCATTTCGATAAGCCGGCTGCTGGTTCGATGGAAGGCGAATTCTAGCATATCACCCCGATACAGTTTTTCCGGCTCGGCCTGGGCGCTGGCAATGAGCTTCACACTCCTGTCGTACAGCTCATCGATCAGGTAGATGAAGCGGCGCGCTTTGTCATCGCTGTATTCGTCCAGCACCGGAATATTGCTGATGAACACGGTATTAAAGCGTTGCGCCAGTTCGATGTAATCCTGTGCTGCGCGCGGTGTGGTGCAGATGACTTCAAAATCGAACCAGACCACTTCTTCGCTGGAACTGATGGTCTGGATCTCACGGCCGAGGATGGTGAGTGTGTTGTTTTCTATCACCGGGGTGATCGCCAGTTCCTGCACCCGCAGTGAGATATTCTGCTCGGTGCTTTCATCGATCGGTGAATAATAAACGTCACTCTGTTCCAGCAGTGAAGTGCGGTGATCGACGCCGCTATCGAGATGAAATACTTCGGTGTGGGTTTTGATCTGTTCGATGGCGGGTAAAAAACGTTCGCGTTGCAGGCCGTTCAGGTACAGGTCGTCGGGCACGCGATTGGAGGTGGCGATCAGGCAGACCTGATGTTTGAACAATGCGTGCAGCAGTTCGCTGAGGATCATTGCGTCGGTGATGTTGGTGACGATGAATTCGTCGATGCATAACACGCGGTATTTTTTTGCCAGCTCCCTGGCGATGTGTCGCAGCGGGTTTTTTTTGTTCTGGCCTGCATTCTGGCCCTTGTTCAATGCGTCGAGTTCATCGTGTATGTTCAGCATGAAATGATGGAAGTGGATGCGTTTTTTCTGCTCGATGGCCAGTTCTTCAAAGAACAGGTTCATCAGCCAGGTCTTGCCACGGCCGACACCGCCCCAGAAGTATAAACCCGGTATCGGTTTTAGCTGGTGGCGCGCAAAGGGCGAGATTTTTTTTAGTAATCGTAACGCGGGGCTTTCAGGTTCTTGTGTGAGTGCATGACTGAGTGCTTCCAGTTTGGCGATGGCCTGCTCCTGTACAGCATCGTGTTTCATATCCGGTTGCTGTAATGCTTTTTTGTATTCTGCGGTGAGAGACATGGCTGCTGCGTATTATCCTGAAGTGATCGAGCAAAATTACTTTATGCGATTTTATATTAAAACCAGTGTTTTCGTTGTCGCTATTGGTTGAATTTGATAGAATAGCCACCCGAGCAGACCAGGTGAATGTGTTCTTGAATTTCTGAATATATTTTTGTTTTCGGGCCACGTCATTTTCCTCTTTCTCAACGTTTTTTGTACCGGTATTTCTATACCTTAATCTCACAAGCCAGGGCCTGTTTTTCATGACCAGATATATTTTTGTTACCGGTGGTGTTGTTTCTTCATTGGGAAAAGGTCTGGCCTCCGCCGCTGTCGGTGCCATCCTGGAAAGCCGCGGCCTCAAAGTGCAGATGATGAAACTCGATCCCTACATCAACGTCGATCCGGGCACCATGAGCCCGTTCCAGCACGGTGAGGTTTTTGTCACCGAAGACGGCGCCGAGACCGATCTCGACCTGGGTCACTACGAACGTTTCGTCAGTACCCGCACCGGTAAGTCCAGCAACTTCACTACTGGCAAAGTCTACGAGAGTGTTATCCGCAAAGAACGTCGCGGCGAATACCTCGGTGGTACGGTGCAGGTTATCCCGCACATCACCGACGAGATCAAGCGGCGCATCAAAGCCGGTGCTAACGGTGCCGATATCGTCATGGTCGAGATCGGCGGCACGGTCGGTGACATCGAGTCGCTGCCATTTATGGAAGCCATCCGTCAGATGGGTGTGGAGCTGGGCCGCGAGCACGCCATGTTCATGCACCTGACGCTGGTGCCGTACATTAAGACCGCGGGTGAGGTGAAGACCAAACCGACACAGCACTCGGTAAAAGAATTACGTTCCATCGGTATCCAGCCCGATTTATTACTGTGTCGTTCCGAGCAGTTGCTGACGGAAGATGAGCGCCGCAAGATAGCGCTGTTTACCAATGTGCAGCCGAAAGCGGTTATTTCGGCAATCGATCTGGACAATATTTATAAACTGCCAAAATGGATGCACGATCAGGGTGTCGATGACATCATCGTCGAACACATGCATCTCGATGTAAAACCCACCGACCTGTCCGACTGGCAGAAAGTGGTCGATGTGATGGCGAACCCTGCTTATGAAGTTACCGTGGGCATGGTCGGCAAATATGTCGACCTGACAGAATCCTACAAGTCGCTCAATGAATCACTGACTCACGCCGGCATCCACAATAATGCCAAAGTGAAAATTCGTTACATCGATTCGGTGGTGCTGGAAGCGGGTAACCTGTCTGCGCTGGAAGGACTGGACGCCATTTTAGTACCGGGCGGTTTTGGTGACCGTGGCATCGAAGGCAAGATTGCGGCTATTCAGTATGCGCGTGAAAACAGGATTCCCTACCTCGGTATCTGCCTGGGTATGCAGCTGGCGGTGATCGAATTCGCCCGGCACATCGCGGGCCTGACTGATGCGCACAGCAGCGAATTCAGTGAGACCACGACGCACCCCGTCATCGCACTGATCACCGAGTGGCAGGATGAAGATGGCCGTGTCGAAACACGCGATGCCGATTCTGATCTGGGTGGCACCATGCGTCTAGGTGGCCAGACCTGCCAGCTGCTGGAAGGCACACTGGCGCGTTCGGCTTATGGCGCGGTCAGCATCATCGAGCGTCATCGCCATCGTTACGAATTTAACAACCATTACCTGCAACAGTTGACCGACGCCGGTCTGGTGATCGGCGGTAAATCCAGTGATGGTAATCTGATGGAGATGATCGAACTACCGAAGACTGGCCCACTGGCACATCCCTGGTTCCTCGGCTGTCAGTTCCACCCCGAATTTACTTCGACCCCGAGAAAAGGTCACCCGTTATTTACCGATTATATCAAGGCAGCGCTGGCGCATCAGAGCGCGACAGCGGAAGTGGCTGAGGCCATCGCCTGATCGTTTTATCCTGCCAGAGTAGATTAATTAAATGAAATTATGTGATTTTGAAGTTGGTCTCGACAAACCGCTGTTTTTGATCGCCGGCCCCTGTGTCATCGAGAGCGAGCAGATGGCGATGGACACCTCCTCGCAGTTAAAAGAGATCACCTCAAAACTGGGTATCCCGTTTATCTACAAATCATCGTTTGATAAGGCCAACCGTTCTTCCGGCACCAGTTTCCGTGGCCCCGGCATCGAAGAAGGTCTGCGTATCTTGCAGAAAGTCAAAGATGAAGTCGGTGTACCAGTGCTTACCGACGTACACGAAGACACGCCGATGGATGAAGTTGCGGATGTGGTCGACGTATTACAGACACCAGCGTTTCTGTGTCGTCAGACCAATTTCATCCTGAAAGTGGCCGCCACCGGCAAACCGGTGAACATCAAGAAAGGCCAGTTTCTGGCACCGGGCGACATGAAAAATGTGATCGATAAAGCACGTTCCACCGGCAATGAAAATATTATGGCCTGTGAGCGCGGGGTATCGTTTGGTTATAATAACCTGGTGTCTGACATGCGCTCGCTGGCGATCATGCGTGAGAGTAATTGTCCGGTAGTTTATGATGGCACGCACTCTGTGCAGTTGCCGGGTGGGCAGGGCACATCGTCTGGCGGTCAGCGCGAACATATCTCGGTATTAGCACGGGCGGCTGTGGCGGCGGGTATTTCCGGTCTGTTCATGGAGACGCATCCGGATCCGGCGAATGCACTGAGCGATGGCCCTAATGCCTGGCCGTTGCAAAAGATGGAATCGCTGTTGTCTGTTTTGATGCAGATCGATGCGACAGTTAAAAGCAATACTATGCATGAGTTAGAGTTATAGGCCAGCAATCTCAGGGGCCAGAGACAAGCGTGTCTCTGGCCCCGGTTCGGTTTTACTGCCGTTTTATTTAATATAAGTTAAGGAATAAAAATGTCCAATATTACAAAGATACACGCCCGCGAAATTTTAGATTCACGCGGCAATCCCACATTAGAAGCAGAAGTCACCCTGGAGAGCGGTACCATGGGTCGGGCAGCTGTACCGTCCGGTGCCTCAACCGGCGTTCGTGAAGCACTGGAACTGCGTGATGGCGACAAATCACGTTACATGGGCAAGGGCGTGACCAAAGCGGTCAATAACGTTAATACTGAGATCAATGATGCACTGACCGGCATGGATGGCCAGGATCAGGCGGCGCTCGACAATAAGATGATCGAACTTGATGGTACAGAGACAAAATCACGTCTGGGTGCCAATGCTTTATTAGCCGCTTCGCTGGCAGCATCGCGCGCCGCGGCCAACGAAAATAAAGAAGAATTATATGTCCACCTGGGCAACGGCTCATACACTCTACCGGTACCGATGATGAACATCATCAACGGCGGAGAGCACGCGGATAACAGTGTGGATATGCAGGAGTTTCTGATTATCCCTGTCGGTGCGCCAAGTTTTAAAGAAGCGTTGCGTTACGGTTCAGAAGTATTTCATACCCTGCGTTCCGTACTGCATGCTAAAGGCATGACAACCACTGTCGGCGACGAAGGTGGTTTTGCACCGGATCTGTCTTCCAATGAAGAAGCGATTGAAGTTATCCTGGACGCGATTACCAAAGCCGGGTTCAAACCGGGTGTCGATATCTGCCTTGGCCTGGATTCAGCAAGTTCTGAGTTCTACAAAGACGGCGTATACGATCTGGCATCGGAAGGTAAAAAGTTTAACTCGGAAGAGTTTACCGATTATCTTGCTGGCTGGTTCAAGCAGTACCCGATCATCAGTTTCGAAGACGGCCTGGATGAAGGCGACTGGGACGGCTGGGCTTATATGACACAGCAGCTGGGTGATAAAGTGCAGCTGGTGGGTGATGATCTGTTTGTCACCAACACCAAAATTCTGAAAGAAGGCATCGATAAAAATATCGCCAACTCTATTTTGATCAAACTCAACCAGATCGGCACACTGACAGAAACGCTTAACGCCATCGATATGGCGCATGCAGCAAACTACACAACAGTTATCTCGCACCGCTCGGGTGAGACCGAAGACAGCACTATCGCCGACCTGGCGGTGGCCACCAACGCCGGCCAGATCAAAACCGGTTCATTGTCTCGTTCTGAACGCATTGCAAAATATAATCAGTTGCTAAGAATTGAAGAAGCACTGGGCAGCAATGCTGTTTATGCCGGAAGATCTGCGTTTAAATACCTGAGTTAAGCCGGCCTTGCCGGGTTTGTGATCAGCATCAGTGAAAACTATTGCCCTTGTCTTACTGGTTTTACTGATCTGGCTGCAGTATAAAATCTGGTTGCAGGACGGCGGTGTGCCGGAAGTGCTGCAACTGCAGCAGGAAGTCGAAGAGGTCAGAACAGAAGTGCAGCAATTGCAGGAACGCAATTCCTCTCTGGATGCCGAGGTAAAAGACCTTAAAAAAGGTCTTGATGCCATCGAAGAACGTGCCCGCAGTGAGATGGGTATGATCAGGAAAGGAGAAGTGTACTATCAGGTGATCGAGCCTGAAAAAGATGAACCTTCCGCAAATGAAGATAAATAAACACAAATTCTAATTGATACTGAATAGATTATGTCATCCTGAGCGAAGTCGAAGGATCTTGCTATCAGCAAAATATTAAAGTACTCAAGATCCTTCGACTTCGCTCAGGATGACAGTTGGAAAGGCAAAGGTTTTAATAATTAAAAAAGTTTTTCATTTGCGTTAATTCGCGTTGACGTGCATGGGAGCACTAATGTCGTGGGTGCATGGAAGTGCAGAAACGACCATCTGTGGATAATATTTATGAGCCATTCTATCTGGGCAATCGTCCCGGCTGCAGGCATCGGCAAGCGCATGCAGTCGACCACGCCGAAACAATATCTGTTGTTGAATGATCGCCCTGTGATCGAATATACCGTCAACGCTTTGCTGCAAAATGAAAATATCAGCGGTCTGGTTATCGCCTTGCAGGCTGATGACGCTGACTGGCCCGAGATAAACATCCACTCACAAAAACCATTGTTACGAACTACGGGCGGCAAAGAACGCGCTGACTCGGTGTTAAACGCCATTAATGAATTATTCAATCATGAAGGTTTTGACCCGGATAATGACTGGCTCATGGTGCATGATGCGGTTCGCCCGTGCCTGAGGCAGCAGGATATCGACAAACTGGTGCGTGAGGTCGGTACGGGCAGCAACGGGGGGCTGCTGGCGCTGCCGGTGCGCGATACCATGAAAAGGCAACAGGTGAATGTTTCGCCAGCAGTCGTCGATACAACGGTCGAACGCGAGAACCTCTGGCACGCGCTGACACCACAGTATTTTCCTGCAAACAGCCTGAAAAACGCTCTGCAAAAGGCGCAGCAGAACAATCTAAATATTACCGATGAATCTTCTGCTATGGAACTGGCCGGTTTTTCGCCGAAACTGGTGCAGGGGCATGAAGACAACATCAAAATCACGCGGCCAGATGATCTACAGCTGGCCAGCCTCTATCTTCAGTCACATGAACCCCGGTAGGCGCGGAATTTATTTTGCGATTTCTTTCAAATAACAATGAGATGTGAGTAGCATGAACAGCGATAAAAAAGCCCAGTTACCTCCATATAGAATAGGCCACGGATACGACGTACACCGTTTTGGCGAGGGTGATTTCATCGTTCTGGGTGGAATGAAGATTCCACATCATTCCGGTTTTATCGCTCACTCGGATGGTGATGTTTTGATTCACGCATTATGTGATGCCTTGCTGGGCGCGATCGCGGCCGGTGATATCGGACGACATTTTCCTGATACTGACGAACAATATAAAAATATCGATAGCACTGTTTTGTTAGAAAAAACAAATCAGCTGTTGATAAAAGCAGGTTACGCAATCGCAAATATCGATCTGACTATCATCGCGCAAACACCAAAAATGTCGCCACATATTCAGGCGATGTCTCATAGACTGGCGGATGTTTTAAACATAGAAAAAACGCAGATAAATATCAAAGCTACCACCACAGAAGGTTTAGGTTTTAGCGGAAGGCAAGAAGGAATTTCTGTGCATGCTGTTGCTATGCTTTACAGAAATACCGATTAATTGATTAAAATCACGTTTATTACTGTATTTATAGGAAAAAGTGAATTATTTTTTGCGAAAACTGTTTACTTTGTTTGAGATAAGTTATAAAACAGCATCACGGTTTTTATGCGTTTTTAGTTGCACATAAAGATTCTGGAAAATGTTAACTAAATAAATAAATTTGAACATCTGTCAGAGCTGATGTTTTAGATTAGAAACTAATGATAAGTTCTGATTAAAAGTTAAAGAAAGTAAAAAGCAATTTAATAATAATCACCAAAGGGCAACTTATAATGGTACCTGCAAAAAAGAAAGTTACTAAAAAGAAAACAGCAAAAAAGAAAGCTGCAAAAAAAGCAGCAGCACCAGAAAAGAAAATCAAAGCAATAAAAAATGCTTATACCAAATCGGCACTGTACGCACACATCTCTGAAAACACCGGTCTGGCACGTAAAGATATTGCGAAAGTTTTTGAATCACTTGGCGACGTCATCGAAGGTCACATCAAGAGCCGTGGCGCGGGTGAATTTAAAGTACCTGGTTTGCTGAAAATCAAAGTGAACAAAAAACCTGCTACTAAAGCCAGAAAGGGTGTGCCTAATCCATTCCGTCCTGGTGAGCTTATGGACGTTGCTGCGAAACCAGCACGCAAGGTTGTTAAAGTTCTGCCTCTGAAAGCGTTAAAAGATATGGCTGCCAGCTAAATACAGCTGTTGATCAACTTCAAGAAAACCCTGTAAGACACTGTTTTACAGGGTTTTTTTATTATGATAAAAACACAGAAACTATTATATTTGCACGGCTTTAACAGCTCGCCGCAGTCTCACAAGGCGCAGCTGGTCACGCAGTACATGTCAGATAATGATTGTCTGGATCAATTACTCTGTCCGCAGATTCCCGCGGTGCCGGAAGAAGCCAGGTTGTTTCTGGAACAACTGGTCGAGCAGACACTGGAAAATCATTCATTAAATTTTGTTGGCAGTTCACTGGGTGGCTATTACGCAACATACCTCGCAGAAAAATATTCTGGTCGTGCAACACTGATTAATCCCTCTGTTAAGCCTTATGAAACCCTGCGTGCATACCTTGGTGAAAACAAATTCTATTTTGACGAAGGCTGCTGGGAATTTGATGAGTCACATATTCAGCAGCTGGAAGATATGAAAGTTGATAACATCACTGAAGCCGAACGTTACCTGGTTTTGTTGCAAACCGGTGACGAGACACTGGACTACCGCGAAGCAGAATTAAAGTATAAAAACAGTGAATGCATCATCGAGCAGGGTGGTGACCACTCGTTTGTTGGTTTAGAACGTTTTATCCCTAAAATAATGCAATTCAGCAAGATAGAAAAGTGATTAATTTTTAAAAAGATAAAAACTGTTTATCACAGATTAGGGCAGGACGCCCGTAAGTGGTACAACGCAGGAGTAGTGCCGAGACACAGAGTTTTTCTTGTTACACTGCGCCTGCGGCGCAGATAACATAAATGTCTTTTCTCCGTGTTCTCTGTGCCTCTGTGGTGAAATGTTTTTTGTTTTAATATATCGATAATTTATAAGGCATTACTTATGAGTCTTGGCCCATTGATGGTTGATCTGGAAGGAACGGCTATCAGCGAAACAGAAAGAAATTTATTACTGCAACCCGAAGTGGGTGGCGTTATTCTGTTTACGCGAAATTTTGAATCGCTGGCACAGATAATACAACTGGTCGAAGATATTCATCATCTGAAGTCGCCAAAAATGCTCGTTGCAGTCGACCATGAAGGCGGACGGGTGCAGCGATTTCATGATGGCTTTAGCCGAATTCCTGCGGCAGCCAGCTACGCCAAAATTGCGAAAGCCAAAGACGAGAAAGACTGGTTGCCACATGCCCGGCAGCTGGCAGAAAACGCGGGCTGGTTGATGGCCATCGAACTGCGTGCCTGCGGCATCGACTTCAGTTTTGCGCCGGTACTGGATCTGGCGCACGGCCTCAGCGGCGTCATCGGTGATCGCGCTTTCCACAGCAAACCGACGATGGTGGCAACGCTGGGGTATGCTTTCATGCACGGCATGAACCGGGCCGGTATGCAGGCGGTCGGTAAACATTTCCCCGGCCATGGCGGCGTGGTCGAAGATTCACACGTGGCGATGCCGGTCGATCATCGCGAGCTGGAAGAACTGCTGCACAGCGACATCATGCCATTCGTCAGCATGATAGAAAACAAACTGGCCGCGATCATGCCGGCACATGTGATTTACGATAAAGTTGACGACAAACCCGCCGGTTATTCGTCGTTCTGGATTGAGAACATCCTGCGTCAGCGCTTTGGTTTTCAGGGTGCAATCTTCAGTGATGATCTGTCGATGGAAGCTGCTGGCGTCGCCGGTGGTTTCGGTGAGCGTGCAGATGCAGCCTTAAAAGCCGGTTGCGACATGGCGCTGGTATGCAACCATCTGGACGGTGCGATCGAAGCCGCAGAATTTATCAAGGGTTATAGCAACCCGACGTCACAGCTACGACTGGTCAGGATGCATGGTGAACACGACATCAGCTGGGCACGACTAAAACAGGACGAACTCTGGCAACAGGTATCGCATCAAATCGTTGCCTTGAATGATTCGCCTGAGCTGGAGATGGACGTCTAAAAGACAATGTACTGAAATCGTTGCAGATGATTTTCAGCATACGACCTGCATGGATGGCGGTAAATAATGAAAAGTGAATAATGAAAAGCGCGGCTATCTTTGACGCCGGTTATTTTTTACTATCGTGCAGAACGACAACATTACCTGGTATGTGAAAATATTATGAATAAAAAACTGTTAATTATTATGTCTAATTCCGATCCGGCGCAGCCTGACGGCTGTTATGCACCGTTGTTTCAGGCAACGATTGCCGCTGCGTTGTCACATGAAGTGGAAGTGGTTTTTACCGGTATCTCGGCACAACTGGTGATCGGCGATAACGCGGAAAAAGCCGAAGTCAATCTGGAAACGCATCGCACTATCCATGACATCATTAAGGAAGCGCACCAGGCCGGTGTCTCTTTTAAGGCCTGCAATACCTCGCTGAAGATGGCGGCTGAAGAGATGATCGAAGAGGTCGAAGAGCGTGTGGGTGCGGCTTATGTCATCGCTGAAGCCATGGACGAAAATACGATTACCTTCACCTACTAGCGGCAGTGGCGTCTGTTAAATTTTATGTTACCTGATAACTGTAAACTGGTGTTCAGTAATACTGAGATCACCGATGCACTGGAAAAACTTGCCGTTAAACTAAACCAGCAATTAGAAAACGAAACGCCGGTCGTATTATGTGTGATGCAGGGCGGGCTGATCTTTTCCGGGCAACTGATCCCCAGGCTGCAATGCATGCTGGAGATCGATTACATCCACGCCACCCGTTACGATAACAAGACGTCGGGTGGCGAGTTGCTCTGGAAGGCGTATCCCGTCACTTCACTGACGGATCGTACCGTACTGGTGCTCGATGATATCCTCGATGAGGGGCAAACGCTTCAGTCCATCGTGCAGTATTGCGAAGCGCAGGGTGCCAGCAAAATAATCTCAGCCGTTCTGTTAAGAAAAAATCATGACCGCTGTGTCGATGACACGCTGACGGACAACATCGCCCTGCATGTCGAGGACCGGTACGTGTTTGGTTTTGGCATGGACTACGACGGAAAGTATCGGCAACTCGATTCGATCTACGCACTGGAAGAATAATGCAGGGCCAGTATTTAAAACCGGCCTGTGGAATAAAAAAGTGAAACTAGCAATTATCAGTGGAAGCCTGCTCAAACAGATCAATGGCCTCACTAACGTCAATGAAGAGTGCATAAAAACACCGTTTGGTCAGCCATCAGATAATTTTATCAGCGGCGAAATGGATGGCCTGGAGGTCGTGTGCTTCAATCGCCACGGCGCCTCACATCATATCGCACCGCACCAGATTAATTATAAAGCGAATATGTCCGCGTTAAAATTGCTGGAAGTAACGCACATCATCGCCATCACCGCGGTCGGCGGCATCACTGAAAAAATGTCACCGATGAAATGGGTGGTGCCCGATCAGCTCATCGATTACACTCACGGCCGCGTACATACCTGCAACGATGACAATGATGAAGAAGTGCAGCATATCGATTTCAGCTATCCGTTTGACGAAAGGTTAAGCAAAGGTCTCGGCAGGGCGATCGAGATGGAAGCCTGCAATTTCGAAGCGAAGGCGACCTACGGCGTAACTCAGGGGCCACGCCTGGAAACCGTCGCTGAGATTGTACGCATGCAACGCGATGGTTGTGACATTGTCGGTATGACCGCTATGCCAGAGGCCGCGTTCGCACGCGAACTGGACATGAAATATGCCACGTTATCGTTGGTTGTTAACTGGGCGGCAGGCAAGGGTGGCAGCGAGGATTCACCACCCGAAATAATTTCTATGGATGAGATACGTCAGCGAATTTCAGAGGGCAACAAGATGACTGAGAAGATCGTTCACAATGTGATTTCGTTTTTGAAATAAAACGTAGTGTATCGCAGCTTCAGTCGTTGCCAGGTAAATATTCAGACGCTTGAAAGGCCAACTCAGCCCACAATAAAAGATGTAATAGCAGAAGGCAGGTTTGCTCTTATGCACCGCCTTCAAGCATAACCCGTAGTACCCGGCTAAATTCAGCAATGTTAATCGGTTTGCTTAATACGCAGCTATGCGGCAGCTTCTGCTGTACCAGGTCTTCACCGTAGCCCGTCTGAAATACGACCGGAATAGCCGGATTTGATTCGCGTATCCGCAGTGCCGCATCGACACCGCTAAGTCGCGGCATAATCATATCCAGCACCACCAGGTTAATCGTGTCATGGTACTGCTCAAATAGTTGCACTGCGGCCGCTCCGTCCTCTGCAGCCAAAACGCGATACCCCATCGATTCCAGCAATTCCTGTACGACTTCACGTAACGCTGGTTCATCATCAGCGATCAGAATCATTTCACCATTGCCGGAAAGCACCCGGTCCTCATCGTTCTGGGCTTTCGACCGCTGTTCATCAGTAAGCGGGAGCCATATAGAGAAGGCGCTGCCTTTGTCCGGCTCGCTTTCAATCTCGATCACCCCTCCGTGAGACTGTACTGCGCCATATGCCATTGCCAGTCCGAGCCCGGTGCCTTCGCCGGCAGGTTTGGTGGTGAAAAACGGATCAAATATTTTGTCGCGAATCTCCTTCGTCATGCCGCAGCCATTATCTGCAATGCTGAGCCGGGCATAGGCCCTGCCGGCCGGCTGAGAATACTTTTCCAGCCAGGTCTTGTCCGGTTCAACCCTGTCCAGTGAAACGCGAATCTCTGGCTGTTGGCGGCCGCTCACTGCGTGTTTGGCATTGGTGACAAGATTCAGCAATACCTGTTGCAGAAGCGTTGCATCGCCTTTCACCACACATTGCTCCGCGGGTACATCCAGCGTCAGGTGTATGTTTTCCGGTACACCAGTGCGTGCCATTTTAACGGTTTCCTTAAGGAATGATGTTAAGGCAAGGGGTTGCATATGCATCTCACCTTTGCGCGCAAACGTTAACAACTGGGAGATGACATCCGCCGCTCTGAAACCGGTTGCTTCCACCCGTTTTAGTTTTGCCTGTGCTTCCGGGTAATCGGCTAACATCTTACGCACCAGGTAAACCGTCCCCAGCATACCCGCCAGCATATTATTAAAATCGTGTGCGATGCCGCCGGTGAGTGTGCCGATGGCTTCCATTTTCTGCGCCTGGCGTAACTGTTGTTCCAGCTCGCTCTCGGTTTGCCTGTGACGCAGTACTTCCATGCCAAAAGCCAGATCACTGGCAAGTTCTTCCAGCAGCTGGATTTCCTCAGCATTGAACGCGTTTGGCTCACGCGCATAGATATTCAATACCCCGGCTACTTTTCCATCGACCGTCAGGGGGAACGCTGCACTTGCGGCATAGCCCTGTTGGATCGCCTGCTCACGCCATGGTTCGTAGGCCGGGTCATGCAGAATATCCTGGCAAATAATGGTGTGTTTTTTGCGGACCGCCAGCCCGGTAGGGCCGCGACCAAATTCGTTGTCTGCCCAGGAGAGAGTTATGGTTTCCAGGTAGTCGTCTTCGAAACCGGCCTGTGCCAGTGGTTTAATATGCCGGTCATCGTCATTTATGGCTTCACCTACCCAGGCCATGGCATAACCGCCCTCATCAACAATAAGCTGGCAGATGGTGGCTAGTAAACCCGGCTCGTTCGTAACCCGAACCAGTGCCTGGTTGCAGTCACTGATCATTCGCAGAGTGCGGTTTGCGCTGGCCAGTTGATCGCGTGCATGCTCACGCTCTTCCAGTAAGCGCGCATTCTGCAATGCCGCGGCGACAATGCTGGAGAGCGATGTGAGCATTTCTACATCCTGCTCATCAAAATCCCTGCCATCGAAGCGGTCGTGCATTTCGAAACAGCCAAGGATGTCACCATTGGCGGTGAGTACAGGTATGTCGACCAGTTTAATGAAACCGAGCTGTTGCTGAATTTCAGGGATAACATGCGGGTCACGTCGTGCATCGCTACTGAGATATGACTGGCGGGTTTGCAACACATGGCCAGGTGCGCCGTAGCCTGCTGGAAAATCCAGCGAGACGGAAATCACTTCACCGGCTTTAACATACTCACGGAAACATATTTTATTTTCCCGGTAGAAACCGAATGCGCCTGACTCACAGTCCAGTAACTGGCAACCCAGCATTACCAGCTTATAGGCGATTTGTTGTTCATCCAGATTTTCATTGATGACCCGGCCGGCCTCTGCCAGTACAGCAAGCTGGCGTTCATAACGCTGGCGTTCAGTAATGTCGCGCGCTGTTGCAACGATAAAAGCCTGCTTATCCTGTTGCACGTATTTAAAGCTGATTTCCACCGGGAAACTGCTGCCGTCATTGCGCAGCTGCTTCATATTCAGCACCGTGCTACCAACCGTTTTCAATGTTGCGGCAATCTCGCGCCATTCGGCTTCACGGCAGATAACGCTTATATCGGGCACGCTCATGGTCAGCAGCTTATCCATATCATAGCCAAGGCTGGTACAGGCTGTTCGGTTGACATCGAGGAAACGACCGGAGTCCGGCGCAATAACAAAGACGCCATCATTCGACTCATCCATAAGGCGACGAAACTGTTTCAGTTTCTGTTCCGCGTTGTGCTGGGCGGTTATATCACGCGCGACACCAAGCACTCCAATGACATTATTATTGTTGTCACGTACGGCAGTTTTAATGGTTTGCAGCAGTTCCTCATGGCCGTCTGAGCTAAAAACAACGATCTCTTCATTCATTCGTGGCGTATCACTTGCCATTGCCAGCCGGTCATTTTCGCGGAACAGCTCCGCCAGCTCGTGACTTACCAGCTCAAAATCAGTGTGACCGACAATTTCCTGCTGAGACCGGCCAAATACCTGCTCTACCATCGAGTTACAGAAAACATAACGCCCCTGCAAATCTTTCATAAAAATGGACTCGGGAACCGTCTGCAAAACGGTTTGTAAACGTTGCCGGCTTTCCAGTACTTCGAGTTCGGTGCGTTTGTGCTGTATCGCATTTTCAGTCAATGCTGTCATGCGTTCGATGATGTTGATGTCCGCAGCATCCGGTGTTAATGGTGTTCTGAAATACATGGCGAAGGTGCCCAGCACTTTTCCTTCACTGGATTTCAGTGGTTCAGACCAGCAGGCGGCGAGGCCGGCGGCAGCGGCAAGCTCCCTGTAATCGGCCCACAGTGGATCAGTGTCTATATCGCTAACGGTGACGCGTTCGCCTGTGTAGGCAGCCGTGCCACAGGAGCCGGTACTGGGGCCAATTGCAGCGCCATCAATGGCGCTGCAATAAGATTCGGGCAGATCCGGTGCAGCGCCATGTTGCAGGTGTTTTCCGGCTTCATCCAGCAGTAGAATCGAGCCCAGCATACCTGGGCGATGGCGCTGGGCCACCAGCACTATCTCCTCCAGAATGCTCGGTAATTGAATCGCGCTGTCTGCAATCTGTTCAAGAATATGACGCTGATCGGCTTCGAACTGTTCGGCCAGTTTGCGTTCGCTGATGTCGCGAAAAATACCCATAATCAGCACTTCGTTATCCAGTTCGATGCGACTGGCACTGACGTTCACCGGAATACGGTGCCCATCACGATGCATAATCTCGATATCATCACCACTGACGTCACTACTAACCACCTCGTCCTGGAAACTTTTCTGGTAATGTGTCGCTTCTTTTACCGTGTGCAGTTCGCTCTGATGCATGCCCACCAGTTCATCGCGGGACAGGCCGGTGAGGGTTTCAGCCTGCTGGTTCACTTCAAGCAGAATACCTGTTTTGGCATCGGCGACAAAAATGGCATCCCTGCTATTCTCGAACAGGCAACGATAGCGTTGTTCACTGAATTTCAGCGCTTCGACGTGCTGCTTATCATTCAAAGAAGACATTCTTTATATTACCCCGTTAAGGTATGGTTATTGCTGTATGACACTATTATATCTATTGTCACAAATTTATCTTTATATCCTGCAACTGTCACGCTCACGAACGACGCTGTAGAAGGCGACAAAAAACTATGAGTGCTGTTATTACAGTGGCAAAAGCACCGGTGCTGCCGGCTGAATGATGCTGCAGGTAAAGTGGCGTTATAATTAACACCGGTAGGTTTTATCACCCGTATTTTGTGTGTTTCTTTTACTCGGTTTTACCTGTTAGTTAACTTGTGCGCATGTCTGATGATTGTTTTCAGATTTCCGGTTTACTTGAGTACGATGTCAGGTCAAACCTGAGAAAGAATTTTTTCGCACTCATGGATATAGGCTTTTCGCCCGAAGATAAACTGCCAGCGTGAGCCGCCGCATTGTTGCCATAGCACAGCCGAACGGATGCCAGCGAGTAACAGCGCTCTGACTTTACTGGCGTTGAGTTCGTTATTCAGATGCGGTTGCTCACCACTGACGATGATCTTCGGTCCCAGTGTGCTGATGGTCTCTTTGTAGACGTGCCCCAGTTTTGCAAAAGTGTTTTCGTGGCACAGCGAAAAAAATTCAAACTGTGATTCGATCTTGTTCAAGCGTTTGCTGAGGTCGTCCAGCATGTCGGGATCATGCGACAGTTTCTTTTCCAGCATGATCAATGAGATGACATACTTTGTTATTTCCAGATCTCTGGATGTTCGGTCACTGAGATGTTGTAGCAGAATTTTAACGCCGTGACTGACACCAGCAACACTGCCATAAACTTCTTCGACACTATTCGCATCGAAACGAAACAGCGTCTCCAGGCTGGATTCGATATGCGCACTATTTGCCATGCCAGTGTTGGCAATCTGTTTCACCAGCGAGGCTGCCTGATAAATGCCAGCCAGTGCTAAAGTTTGATCGTATTTATTATGCGCCATCAGAATACTGTTTTAATATTTTTCATTTTTCATTGCTTCAATTACGCTACCACCAAGACAAACCTCATCCTGGTAAAAAACGATCGACTGCCCCGGTGTAATAGCCCGCTGTGCCTCATCAAAAAACACTTTGTATCTTGCGTCATCAATTTTAGTTAATCGACAATGCTGGTCGCTCTGGCGATAGCGTATCTTCGCAGTCAGTTGTGCGTTACTGTCCGGCTCACTCTCTTCGATCCAGTTTACCTGGCTGGTCTCCAGCATGTTGTGAAACATGGCGGGGTGATTGTGTCCCTGCGCCACTATTAATATGTTGTTTATCAGGTCTTTTTCAACCACGTACCAGGGATCTTCGTCGCTGTCTTTCAGGCCACCGATGCCCAGACCCTTGCGTTGACCCAGGGTGTAATACATCAGGCCGTTATGGGTGCCGATGTTTTCGCCGTCGACGGTGTGGATCTCGCCGGGTTTGGCCGGCAGGTATTTTTCCAGAAAAGTATTGAAGCGGCGCTCGCCGATGAAGCAGATGCCGGTGCTGTCTTTTTTGTCGTAGGTGATCAGGTTGTTATTTTTCGCCAGCTCACGGATGTGAGGTTTGTCGAATTCGCCGATAGGGAACATAGCGTGCGACAACTGGTGCTGGTTCAGGGCGTGTAGAAAATAACTCTGATCCTTGTTGTTGTCGCAGCCGCGCAGCAGCTGTGTTTTGCCGTTTTTCTCATGCGTGCGTGCGTAGTGGCCGGTGGCGATCTTTTCTGCGCCCAGTGTCTGTGCGTGTTCCAGAAAGGCGCGGAACTTGATTTCCTTGTTGCATAAAATGTCGGGATTGGGTGTGCGCCCGGCGCTGTATTCATCGAGGAAATGCTGGAACACCCGGTCCCAGTATTCGCCGGAAAAATTGATGGTATGCAGTTTTATGTCGAGGGTGTTGCAGATATCGCTGGCATCTTTCAGGTCGACCGCCGCTGCGCAAAAATCCTCGTCGTCATCCTCTTCCCAGTTTTTCATGAACAGGCCTTCGACCTCATAACCCTGTTCGAGCAGTAGCAGGGCGGCGACCGAGGAATCGACGCCGCCTGACATGCCAACGATGATTTTTTGTTTGCGCATGGTTGCCACTATGGAACGTTGATCAGTATGTCCAGCGGGTAACGTTTTCCGGCAAGGTAATCATCGATGCAGTTGATCACCATCGGGCTGCGTAGTTTGCACGACTCGTTTGTGAGTTCTTCGCGGCTTTTCCATACCGCTTTTATTATGCCGTCATCCAGTGCCTGCTCCGGGTCATGGTTTTCACAGCTGCCACAGATCGCAACGCGCAGGAAGGTCTCGCCATTGCCGGGATGTTTCCACAGATAGATGCCGGTGACTGCTTCCGGGATAAATTGCCAGGCGGATTCTTCCTGGGTTTCCCGGATGACGGCGTCGATCAGGCTCTCGTCCGGATCAAGGTGGCCGGCGGGCTGGTTGAACTGGTATTCGCCGTGGATGAGTTCTTCAACCATGAGAAATTTGTTGTCACGTTCGATGATGGCGGCGACGGTGGCATGTGGTTTCCAGATCATTTTTTTCTTAGGTGTGGTTTTTTAGAACGTTTGTTGATTACTGAGTAGCGCCAGAAGCCATCGATGGCAAAATATCCGATGACACTGCTGACTGAGGCCACGGTGAAGCAGCCGACCAGAAACGGCTTCCAGCTTGATGCCAGCTCGTTGAACAGCCAGTCAAACGTTAGTTCAAAACTGAAATCTGTCGGTGGTTCGCCGATTATCCAGGTACCGACCAGGTAGGCGAAGTAAAACATCGGCGGGATGGTAACCGGATTGGTTATCCACACCAGCACGATCGAAATCGGCAGGTTGGTGCCTAACCAGATCGCTGTACCGGCAGCCAGTGCCATTTGAAAAGGCACCGGCATCCACGCAAAAAACAGGCCGACGGCAAATGCGCCAGCGACAGAGCGCCGGTTGAGGTGCCACAGGTTGGGTTCGTGTAACCAGTCGCCAAAAATCTGTAGTGTTTTGTTTTCTTTGATGGTTTGCGGTTTCGGCAGAAAACGTTGGAAAAACTTGCGTGGCATGGTTATAGTGGCTATCGAATAAATGTAGCTAAAAATGTAAAGCGCGATTATAACCCTTTTTGTGCGATTCTTTCGTATAAGCTTTTTTGTTTTATCAAACGCGAAAGGCACACGGTGTTTTAGATTTTATCGGAGTTTTTGTAATGGATTACAAAGCAGGGATGTTTGCTTACGCGCTCGCGTTTTTGCTGGGCGTGTTGTCTGTACAGCTGCTGGTTAGTCTGCCTGCGTTTTCCACGCTTTTATTTTTATCCGCTTGTGTTTGCCTGTCTGTTCTTGCCTTCGCCTTTGCTGTCAGAAAAAATCAGCCTGTTTTTAAGGTTCAATACGCTTTAAGTATGCGCCTTATCTTATTGTTATTGTTTGGTTTTATGTATGCATGTTATTATGCCGGGCAGCAGTTGTCTTCACGTCTCAGTGAGAATTTAACGGGTAAAAACATCCTTGTTAGCGGCCGGGTTTCGAGTATCCCGGTGGATGATGGCAAGGTTCAGCGTTTTGAATTTCAGGTCGAAAGCCATCGCATGCAAAGCGGTGAAGCTCGGTCGCAGACCTCAGCAACCTTCCCGAAAAAAATCCGTTTGAGCTGGTATTACGGTCGCGCGGTAGATGCAGGTGAGAGATGGCAGCTGGAAGTGCGATTGAAACCACCGCACGGTTTCATGAACCCCGGCAGTTTTGATTATGAAGCATGGTTGTTTCAGCATGGTATTCAGGCCACCGGTTATGTGCGTAAATCCACTCTGAACAAACGTGAGCAGGTTGCATCGAACTCTATTAATTATTTTCGACAGTCGTTGAGCAAGCAGATCGATGCCATTGCCAGCCACACAGAGGCGAACGCCTCCCCCTTTTTATCACTGGTGAAAGCATTGGCGGTTGGCGATAAATCTTCGATCAGCAGTCTGCAGTGGCGTGTGTTGGCAAATACTGGCACCAGTCATCTGATGGCGATATCGGGCCTGCATATCGGACTGGCATCGCTGTTTGCTTATGTGCTGATCCGCCGGCTGGTGCCCGTGCAGCTGATGAAACGCATACCGGCGCAGCACGTGGCGTTGATTGGCGGCATGGTGATGGCGTCATTGTATGCGCTGGTCGCGGGACTGTCTATTCCGACGCAACGCGCCATCATCATGTTGTTCGTGTTATCGCTGATGCTGCTGAGCCGGCGCAATCATCGGCCGCTTGATGCGCTCGGCTTTGCTCTGCTGCTGGTATTACTGATCGATCCGGTCGCGGTATTGTCCGCCGGTTTCTGGTTCTCTTTTTCTGCGGTGGCGGTTATTTTTATCAGCATCAGTCGCGCGCAGGATCAGGCCGGTTTCGATGCTTCTCTCTGGAGCAGGGTGAAGGCAACGTTAAAACAATGGGTTCGGTTGCAGTTGTTGATCAGCCTGTTTTTGCTGCCATTATCGCTGTTCATGTTTCAGCAGGTTTCGTTGGTATCGCCCCTGGCCAACCTGCTGTTGATTCCTTATGTGAGTTTTCTGGTGGTGCCGGTGGTGCTGGTTGCCATCATTTTCTCTTTGCTCTGGCCATCTTTTTCTGACATGCTTTTTGCGCTGGCGGCGGCTTTGCTGGATTTTATCTGGCCGTTGTTGTCGTACCTTTCATCGCTGCCATACGCCCTGTGGGTGCGTGGTGATGTCGGTATTGTTGAACTACTGGCAGCGACGGCTGCAATGCTGTTGTTTTTTTATGCCGGACAGATAGTCGTTTATCTTTCTAAACCTACGGACAAGCCGGTGCATGGCTATGCCAGTGGGTCACTTCGGCTGGCAGCCTGCCTGCTGTTCGTGCCGCTGCTGGTAACACAGAAGCCAGAACTCGAAAGCGGGGATTTTCAGCTAACCGTGCTGGATGTCGGTCAGGGTTCTGCGTCTGTTATCCAGACACAGCATCATGTGATGGTGTTTGATGCCGGTGCAAGATTCAGCGACAGGCTGAATGCTGGCAGCGGGGTGGTGATTCCTTATCTGCGTTCCCGGGGGATTTCTGACCTGCATCGCCTGGTTATCAGCCACGGCGATGCGGATCATATCGGTGGCGCGCAGGCGATTCTTGATGAGTATCCCGAAACGTTTCTAATCGGGCAGGACCTGGAGCACCTTCGCTCTGCAGGAAAGCAGCTTTGCACGGCGGGTTTTAAGTGGCATTGGGACGGTGTGGATTTTATCTTTTTATCGCCAGCAAATGAAAAATTCCAGTCGACTGGCAAAGGTAAACGTAACAATCATTCCTGTGTTCTGCAGGTCGTGTCAACGTCTGGCAGTGTTTTATTGACAGGCGATATTGAAAAAGATGTTGAACAGCAACTTGCTGAGAAATATGGAGAGAGACTGAATTCGGATATTCTGGTAGTGCCCCACCACGGCAGTCAAACATCTTCAAGTAACGTGTTTCTTCAGGCAGTAAATGCGAAAATAGCATTGATTTCAGTAGGTTATAAAAACAGGTATCGCTTGCCGAATAAACGCGTAATAGCGCGTTACGACACGTATAATCGAGAGCTACTACGAACCGATAAACACGGCGCTATAGCGATCAGGCTGGTGGCAAACGAGGATTTCCTGGTCGAAAAATACCGAGAAAATGCCGGCAAATACTGGCATCATATCGTCAGGTGATCACGGGTTTAATGATGTTTATTGACACTATTGGCGTGATGATAAATCAAGTAAGATAGGTGCACGAAAATTATAATAATAACGAGAAACAGAACTGCTCGGTTTACCAATCTGGTGGCATCGATCTGGCTAACAGCAGGATTGATGTACAGGTATTTTCAGCAGCGTCTTATTCAAAGGTGACATGTGTTTGAATTAGTAAAATCTGGTGGCTGGTTGATGCTGCCGATCATTTTGTGTTCGATTATATCCATTTCCATTATTGCCGAGCGTTTCTGGAGTTTGCGTCGAGAAAAAGTGCTGCCTAAACATCTGGTGGCGAATGTGTGGAACGCGATCAAAAAAGACAATCTGCAACGTGCGGATATCGAGGCGATAAGCAAAGAGTCGGCGCTGGGCCAGATATTGAGCGCGGGATTATTAAACCGCAGTGAAAGCCGCGAGCGCATCAAGGAATGCATCGAAGAAAGAGGGCGTGAAGTGGTGCATGACCTCGAACGTTTTTTAAATACGCTGGGCACCATCGCGTCGATCTCGCCGCTGCTGGGGCTGCTGGGCACCGTTATCGGCATGATCAGCGTGTTCGCTGCCATCACCCAGCACGGTGTGGGTGATCCGGGCGCCTTGGCGGGTGGCATCTCACAGGCGATGATAACCACCGCGGCGGGGCTCACGGTAGCGATTTTCAGTCTGGTGTTCTACCGATATTTTCGCCGTAAGGTGGACGGTATCGTCGTGGTCATGGAGCGCGAAGCGATCAAGATGGTCGATGTGCTGCACAACAATCGCAGCCAGCACGTCAGATCAGAGAACGAAGCAAAAGCTGTAACAGAAAAGAAAACGGGCAACAAGAAAAAATGAATTTACGTCCCGGCCATAAAGAAGAAACCGTCGAAGTTAATCTGACGGCATTGATCGATGTGGTGTTTTTATTGCTGATCTTTTTCATGGTCACCACCACCTTCGATCGCCATGCGAGATTAAAAGTGTCTTTGCCAGAATCTTCAGCAAAAGCATCGCAGCAGCAACAGCAACCGCTGGTGCTGTCGATTGACGTCAAAGGAAATTATTTTCTGAATGACCGCCAGCTGGTCAATCGACAGCTGGACACTTTGAAACAGGCATTGCAGAAGACCATCGGTCAGGATAAAAAAGATTATAAAGACGTTGCACTGGTCTTGAGGGCCGATGCCAATACGCCGCATCAGTCAGTTGTTCGCGCCATGGATGCTGCTTCGCAGTTAGGCTTAACCCGCTTATCCATCGCGACTGTCGAAGGCCATTAGTTTAAAAAATTCATGTCTGAAAATAATAGTTCACATAATAATCCCGCAGATAATGTCAGCAGTTATTACCTGTACCGCCGCCTGTTGTCGTACGCGATGGTTTACTGGGAAATTTTTATCGTTGCGATCATTGGCATGGTCATCGTTGCCGGTGCATCGACCGCTTTTCCAGCACTGATGCAACCGATGATGGATGGTGGTTTTGTCGATCGTGATCCTGAGACCATCAAATGGATACCGATCGCACTCATCGGCATCTTTCTGGTCCGTGTGATCGGCGCTTTCGCTTCTGGTTATGGCATGAGCGTGATCGGTCGCAACGTGATCCGTGAACTGCGTAAAGAGATGTTTTCTCGATTGCTGTCTCTGCCCAAGTCATTTTACGACAAGGCAACCACCGGTGAACTGATCTCAAAATTTTCCTATGATGTCGAACAGGTCGCAAACTCTACCACCAAAGCCATAACCGTATTTATCCGTGATGTCTTAACGGTGATCGCATTGTTTGGCTGGATGTTTTATCTGAATGTAAAACTGGCGCTGGTCTTTATCATCGTAGCACCAATCGTCGCTTTGCTGGTTATTTCTGTGTCAAAACGCTTCCGTCAATTTAGCCGGAATATTCAGGTCAGCATGGGAAGTGTTTCCCGTATCATCGAAGAGTCGATCAAAGGCCAGCTTGTGGTCAAGATTTTTGGCGGGCGTGTTTACGAAGAAAAGCAGTTCTCAGAGGTTAATGATAAAAACCGACGTCAGCATCTGCGCATGCAGATGACGCAGGCATTGAGTTCGCCGATCGTTCAGCTGCTTATCGCCTGTGCGCTGGCGCTCATCATCTATCTTGCGACACACGAGAGCATGAAGGAGGACATCAGTGCAGGAACTTTTGTTTCTTTTATTACTGCGATGTCCATGTTGATGCCGCCGGTGCGTTCATTGACTTCGATCGTCAGTGAATTGCAGCGTGGCATCGCGGCGGCTGAAAGCATTTTTACTTTTATCGATCAGAAGCCGGAGCATGACAAAGGTACTTATGAAGTAGCGCATGTTGAGGGAATAATCGAATTCGATCATATCGACTTCTGCTACCAGGGTGCAGATGTGGCGGCATTAAAGGGCATCGATATAAAGATAGAAGCTGGCAAGACGGTGGCTTTTGTCGGGCGTTCCGGCAGTGGCAAGTCAACTCTGTTGAACCTTATCCCGCGGTTGTATGATGTCTCGCAGGGTGAACTTCGCCTCGACAGCGTCAACGTGCAGGATTACCGTCTGGATAATCTGCGCAGTCACATCTCGTATGTCGGGCAGGATGTGGTGCTCTTTAACGACACCATCGAACATAACATCGCTTATGGCGATATGAAAACGCGCAGCCACGAAGAGATCGCCGAAGCGGCAAAAGCGGCTTACGCCTACGATTTTATCGAAGAGTCGGCTGATGGTTTTCAGACCATGGTGGGTGAGCGCGGCGTGATGTTATCCGGCGGCCAGCGCCAGCGCATCGCTATCGCGCGTGCGCTGTTGAATGACGCGCCGGTGTTGATCCTGGATGAAGCGACATCGGCGCTCGACACCGAGTCTGAAAGATATATTCAGAAATCGCTGGAAAAACTGATGAAGAACCGTACCACGCTGGTCATCGCACATCGCCTTTCCACTATCGAAAACGCGGATGTGATCATTGTTATGGATAAGGGATGCGTCGTTGAACGGGGTACACACCAGGAGCTGATCGCGTTAAATGGTCATTATGCGGCCTTGCATCAGATGAACTTTGAAGAGAGCTGATCGGCGTGATGATCATGCAGAGCCGTTGTAGATGAAGTCGCTGGCGCATTACTGGTACCGATCCGACCTTCCGGCAAATCTGATTGCCTGGTCATTATTGCCGCTGTCCTGGTTATACTGTGTCATCGTCATCGCGCGTCGCAAGAGCTATCAGCTAGGACTCAAAAAAAGTTATGCTGCCAGTGCGCCGCTTGTTGTTGTCGGTAATATCGTTGTCGGTGGCAGTGGCAAAACACCGCTGCTGATCTCGGTCTGTGAATTTATCAAAGCAAAAGGTTTTAAACCGGGGGTGGTGAGCCGGGGTTACGGCGGCACGGTGACCGGTATCAGGCAGGTGCTGCAAGATGATTCGGCTGAACTGGTGGGTGATGAGCCGCTGATGATCTGCCAACGAACGGGTGTGACTGTAGTGGTTGGCGCAGACCGGGTGGCGGCGGTGAATTATCTGCTGGAAAATAACCAGTGCGACATCGTGCTCTCCGATGATGGCCTGCAACATTATCGCATGCAACGGGATTTCGAGATCGCAGTCGTGGATTCGAGCCGGGGTTTCGGCAACGGTTTTTGTCTGCCAGCCGGGCCCCTACGTGAGCGGGCGTCGCGTTTAAATGAAGTCGACATGGTCGTTTATAATGGAGCCGGCGATAGTGCTGAGACCTGCTCGTATACTTTAAAAATTATTGATGTCTGTCAGCTAAACGGTGAGCAGTGTGTTCCGTTAAGCTCTTTTTCTGGAAAAACAGTCCACGCAGTTGCCGGCATCGGTCATCCGCCACGATTTTTTGCGCAATTGCGCAAAGCGGGCATCGAGCTTATCGAACATGCTTTTTCTGATCACCACGCCTATACTCAGGCTGATTTTTCCGGCTGGCAGAACGACTGTATTCTGATGACAGAAAAAGACGCGGTTAAATGCCGTCAGCTGTCATTGCCCGATACTTGGTGGGTAAGTGTCAGCGCAGTATTTTCTGAAACACTGGAATCGCAGCTTGCTTCAAAAATACTGCCCTTATTAAATCAGGCATCGGACAAATGAAAAAGAAACTGTTGTCAATTCTGGTCTGCCCGTCGTGCAAGGGGCCACTGGTTTACAAGGCCCGGGAAAAACTGCTGGTCTGTGAGAAGGACAAACTGGCTTATCCGATCCGAAATGGCATCCCGGTATTGCTGGACGTGGATGCCAGGAAGGTTGATATTTGAGATTTGCATAGCGCTGGCCGATACCGCATCAGGTTTCTAAAACCTGTATGATTGCCGACTAGATATTCGTCGACTTAAATTTAAAAACCGCAGGACACACTTGAAACAATCCAATCACTTTTTTGCTACCTGTTCCAAAGGTGTCGAAGACCTTGTTCAAAAAGAACTTGAACAGCTGGAGATATTCGACACTAAGATACATACCGGTGGCGTCGCCTTTACAGGTGACATCGAAGACGCTTACAAAACCTGTCTCTGGTCACGTGTTGCCAGCCGTATCCTGCTGCAGTTAAAAGAATTCAGTATCACTTCAGATGATGATCTATACAGTGAGATCATCGGCGTCGACTGGTCTGAACATTTTTCAGAAAACGATACGCTTGCGATAGACTGCTTCAGTTCGCATAGTGTGGTCAACAACAGTCAATTTGCCACCTTCCGCATTAAAGACGCCATCGTCGACCAGTTCGTGCAGAACACTGAACAGCGCCCGTCCATCGATCGCGAGGCACCAGATATAAGGATCAATGTCTATCTGAGTGACAAACAATGTCTGCTCTATCTCGACCTGTCTGGTGAGGCGCTGCATAAGCGCGGTTACCGCCAGTCTGCGGGCAGTGCACCGTTGCGCGAGACTCTGGCGGCATCGATGTTGTATCGTGCGAAATGGCAGAGTTTTTATGAACAGGGCTTGCCGTTTTATGATCCGATGTGCGGTAGTGGTACCTTGCTGATCGAAGCGGCGATGATGGCGGCGGATATTGCGCCGGGAATATTGCGTGAAAGGTTCGGTTTTTTTGGCTGGAAAGCTTTTGTCCAGGATGACGCAGAGCAGGAAAAATGGCAGGCGATCCGGCAACAGGCCGAAGATAAAAAACAGGCAGGTCTGAGCGATTTGCCGATCATCACCGGCAGTGATAACAGCGAACAGCTGGTCGGTATCGCGCGGCTAAACATCAAAGCCGCCGGGCTGGATTCGGCCATCAAAGTTTTTTTGCAGGATGCAAGCAGGGATATAACGCCATACACCGAGAAGCCGGGTTTGATCGTCACCAATCCACCCTATGGAAAACGTATCGGCCAGGTGCAGTTGCTGCGCACTTTGTATCATCGTTTTGGCGTGCAGCTGAAAACGCATTTTAACGGCTGGACAGCTGTCATCATTACCTCGGAACCTGAGCTGGCTCAAAGCATCGGCCTGCGAGCGTTTCGTAAAAACGCCCTGTTCAATGGCGCATTAAAATCCATCCTGTACCAATACCGCATCGATCCACATAAACCGCATACTGATCGTGATGTTGAGACAGAGGCTGAAAATGATGTCGCGGGCGTCGCTCTGACAACAAAGCCAATGTCATCTGAACATGCACTGATGTTCGCCAATCGCCTGAAGAAAAATTATAAACATCTGAAAAAATGGGCGAGAAAAAATGATATCAGTTGTTACCGGGTCTACGATGCAGATATCCCGCAATACGCGGTAGCGATCGACAGGTATGACAACTGGGTTCACGTGCAGGAATATCAGGCACCAAAAACGGTCGACAGGAATAAAGCGTTCCTGCGCATCAATGATGTCATCGACGTGGTGGCAGATATCCTCGAAACAAAGCAGCAAAATGTCGTATTAAAGGTACGGAAAAAACAGGCTGGTGCGTCGCAATATCAGAAGCAGGATAAAAAAGATTATACGACCACGGTAACAGAAAACGGTCTCAGATTTATTATCAACATGTATGATTACATCGATACCGGCCTGTTTCTCGATCATCGAGCCACCCGGCAGCTGGTCAGAAAACTCGCGAATAAACGCAGTTTTCTTAATCTGTTTGCCTACACCGGTAGCGTCACTGTTTATGCTGCGGCCGGTGGTGCTGCCACTACTACGACCGTGGATATGTCCAATACTTATCTGAACTGGGCAAAAGAAAACATGGCGATCAACGGTTTCACCGACAGCGCTTACAGTGCAAACCAGCACAAATTTGTTCGAGAAGACTGTTTGAAATGGTTGCAGCAGGCGATCGATGAAGATAAAAAATATCAGTTAATATTTGTTGATCCACCGACGTTTTCTAACTCTAAAAAAATGGATACGTCGCTGGATATAAACCGTGATCATGTTGCGCTTCTGAGTGGTTGTCTTGCGTTACTTGAAGATGACGGGCAAATTATATTTTCTACCAATGCAAAAAGTTTTAGGCTCGATGAGAGTTTAGGCGAAGATTGTTTTATAAGGGAGATAACGACACAGACGACAACGGAAGATTTCAGAAGAAAACCGTTGCATCGTTGCTGGTGTTTGACGAAGCAGGAAGCCGTCCTGGATGCTTGTCGATAAGGCGACGATCTGAGCCTGTTAAATTTTTTATCGCTGACACTTCCGTGTGCTAACGGGGGATGTTTTATACGCTGACAGCTGTTAACTCTGGTTTGCTGCCTGCGGCGAGTAAGGTGTTGATGAGCTGGTCTTCCAGGTCAATACGTGTGGCCAGTTCTTCGCCCAGTTTGGCGAGATAATTTGGCAGTTGATCGACCGCATCACCATTGAGATTAGATGTGTCATCATATAAATCATTAAACGCGATAGCGACCTGAGTGGTAGTGTTGATGCGAGGCATTATTTTTTCTGCAAGCGTTAATATTTCGTCACGACGTTCGTTACCATCTTCGATGCGCCGGTAGATTTCAAAATGTCCGGTAGCCATGTAATCAACCAGTTCCTGGCAAAATTCTTCAAGTAACTCAGCGGTACCACCCAAATCATCTTCAGAATTTTCGGTGAGTTTGGCAAGATTATAATATTGTAAAAGTACGGTGTTGCGGTCTTCGATAAGTTGTTTTATTTCTTTTCGAGTGCGCGCACGGCGTTCACTTGGTGCTTCTGATATTGTGTCTGAAGGCATGATTGCTTCCCCTGGATTGAAGTTCGACAGCTTTTCGCTGCTCTTATTATTTCCTGACATTGTACTAAAACAAAAAACGAGTGGCAAATAGTAATACTGGCTATGGATTTCTGCCGTGACGGCTGAAATGGAAGGGGGTATCGAGCTAGAATGGCGCGCCAAAGATGATGCGATATACATTCACGTTATTACCGAATCGAACGCCAATACCTATCTGCGGTTTTTCAAAGAACAAAAAGTCGGGTATGTTGCTGAATGTAATACCCACTTCATGTTCGATGCCGACCTTTATCTGGTTGGGCGTCTGTTCAAAAAACACCAGATTGTTCGGATAGTAAAAGTTTATGTAATAAAAATTGTTATACAGCGGTTTATCGATAAAAGAATAATTGCTGGCAATACGCAGATTTAACCCTGTCTCCAGCAGTGAGTAGCTGGATGCGCTGGCAAAATCTTTACTCTGCTCACGCGCATATAATAAACGGTTTCCCAGTGTGATCATGGCTTTATCAAAGTGAATATCAAAATAACTTTTGATACCTGTACCTGTGATGAGTACATTTGATGTGCTGTCGAGTTCGCGGGCAAAGCCGTAGTCTGCAAACGGTATGAGCGTCCAGTCAGGCGTTACCGGGTACTGATATTCCAGGCCGGGTAAAAAGGTGATGGTACCGACGTCGTTAACGCCGGGTAATTCTTCGACTTTGAGATTATCAAAGTTTATGAAACCAACGGTCACCGGGAGTTTTAATACCCAGCCAGCCTCGAGCGCAGTTTTTTCTTTGATTGTATGTTCGAACGGCATCTGCAAAACAAAAACATTTTGTCCGGAGGTGGTATAAAAACCTGTCCCCAGATAACTGGCAAATGCGAAACTGGTCAGGCCAAATGAGCCCTCTTCATGTTTGGTCGCATGGGCATTGTTCATGATGAAACAAAATAGCAGGGTGAAGATAGACGGGGTAAAATATTTTGTCTGAGATTTACCTGGAAACACTTTTATTGAGGATGTACTGGTGGTTTAGTGTGGATCCAGTTTAACATAGAGTGGTATGAGGCCATCGATAAAACAATGATATGAATAAACCGTACTCTGAATCCTGTGATCAAAATAAAGATGCGATATTCTCGGTTATTTCACCAGTATTTTCGTCGCTGTCCAGCGTTCTTGAAATAGGCAGTGGTACCGGACAACATGCGATATATTTTGCAGAAAAAATGCCGCAACTGAAATGGCATACCAGTGACTGCTCATCGTATCTCGAAGGCATAAATATGTGGTTAACCGAAGCTGGGTTGTCAAATGTGCTGGTACCATTCGAGCTGGATGTTACGTCATCGCAATGGCCGAAACTGGATGTGGACGCTGTTTTTACCGCTAACTCGATTCATATAATGAGCCTGCAGGATGTGGTTAATTTTATGTCGGGTGTTGCCCGGCTATTGAATGAGCAGGGTAAACTGATGATATACGGCCCATTTAATTATAATGGCAGCTATACCAGTGAGAGTAACGCACGTTTTGATCAATGGTTGAAAGGCAGGAACCCTTTAAGTAGCATCAAACATTTTGAAGAGATGGTAGCGCTGGCAAAAGAAAATGGCATGCAGCTGGTCTGTGATTATGAAATGCCTGCTAATAATCGTATTCTGCACTTTATCAAAACTTGACTCGCTTTTAGCATCCGGGCTGCCTTGAAAACAGGCAGGGCTATCTTCACCCGTAAAAAAACAACCGACACTATGTCAAATGATTGGCGAGACACGTCGTGTACATCAATAGTGCGCAGGTCGGTCATGTCAGCAGCGTGCGTAACATGAGAGAAGTTGTCGAACGTTACACAGATGAGCTGGTAAATATGAAATACGACTAATTTTGATAGTGATCAATTAATCAATAGTTTGGCAGTTTAAGTCAATCGATTGGCACTCGATGTCAAGCATCAGAGTTCTATCAAAATACAATTTACATATGCCAAAGAAGCGAAAAAATGATATCGAATCTGAAGTAATTCGCTTTGATTTAATGGGCTTTATAAAGACCTGTCTGCAAGACGTTGCGTTAACAAGTTCTGTCAGTGGGCCACTGAGAGATTATCTCAAGTTTGCTTTTTATTGTATGTTGTTAGCTGTGCCGCTGTATGCGATTACCATCAGCATAATTAAGCACGACTGGGTAATGGTGTTTATTGATGCTTTGATCGTCCCGGTCGGTTTTGTGCATGGTCTGCTACTGCTTTTTGGCTATATGAATTAGTTTCTGGAAAACAGTGTTTTGGCTACTTATCTTTCTTATACAAAGACAGGTAGATGGTGCCAGCGGGCGGTGTGCCACCACAGGATCAACATCCGCAGCCGAGGCCATGGATCCCTTGAGGTGTTGAGTTTCCTCACATAGTAACTCAGTATTTATTCAGGCGGCTGTTTTAGCGGTCAGGGCATCAGCCTCAAAAATTATATGCCGCCACCCATATTTAATGAATGTGCGGATATTGCCATGATCAGAGTTCTCTGGATGTTTCAATACATCATCACGATAGTAGTGACCAAAACACTGTAGTGTTTGAGTGTCATCTAGTTGATGTGTTTTTGCAAATGAAAATATTTTGCAGGAGCCTTCGTTTTCGCCTGCGGCATTGATGATCTTTTCATCGCCAGCACCATTAGAAAATTGCACCGGAATGTAGTTGTAATGTTTGTCAATGACGTTGATGACATCATTAAATTTGGTTTTTTCAGGCATGGTTCTTATTTGTTGTATAAAATTTTCTAAATTATTCATCAGGCCACGTGCAGGTTATTTTTGTGGCTGATATGATATCAGCTATCTACCAGGCCATATCACCCCTGTAATATTATTTTCTGATATTCCTAACATGCTGAAATTATTATAAAAATATAATTTCACATGCACTCCTTCCTTGACCTGAATCATGAGAAGTAATACATTGGAGAACTCAGGATTTTCAATATGGATGTGGATAATTGAAAAAAAATATAACAATTGCACTTTTTGCGTTTTTGTTGTTTGCTGATGTCACCTCAGCCGTTGCTGAGACCGTCCCTGGGCAACTTTATTTCGTAATTACAAAGTTCGAAATAATCGGTGACAACCCCTTGTCTGAATCAGAAACGCAGGGTGTGTTTGAATATTTCCTGGGCGATCATTATGGACTCGAAGGTATTCAGGAGGCAGCTTCGGCTTTTGAGAAAAAACTACGTGATAGCGGCTTTGCATTTTATCAGGTCAACCTTGCGCCACAGACGCTGGAAGACGGTGTCATTAAATTACAGCTTATCCAGTTAAAAGTTGACAGGGTGGAAGTCGAAGGCAACCGCTATTTTGATAGCGAAAATCTGGCCAGAAATATTCCTACGCTCAAATCAGGTGAAACGCCCAATACGCGTGTTCTGTCGCGTGCTTTAAACATGGCGGATGCACAGCCGTCTAAATCGCTGAAGTTGCAGTTTTCAGAAAGTGAAACCGGCGGCGCAATAAATGCCAAATTACAGGTCGAAGATTTAAAAACGCAGTTTTTCTTTATTTCGCTGAACAACACGGGCAATGAGGAAACCGGTAATTTTCGTCTGACAGGCGGTTATCAGTTTACCAACCTGTTTAACCGTGACCACAATTTATCATTAAGTTACACCACATCACCCAGCGACTTTTCTGCTGTTAAGCAGTATGGCGCTTCATACACCGTTCCATTTTACGAAGTTGGCGGTCAGTTCAATCTGTTCCTGGCGCGCTCTGATGTGGATTCTGGCATCGTTGCACAAAATCTTTCTGTCAGCGGTGCTGGCACCATTGTTTTGCTGCATTACAAATATACCTTTTTACAGAGTGGTGCCTACAGGCAGCAACTGGATTTTGGTGTTGATCATAAGCTATTTGAAAATGAAGTCGGTTTTTTAGGGGTTCCAATATCCGGAACAGGTGATGTTTTAAGCCGTCCGGTTACACTGGCTTACATCGGTTTTTGGCAGGGCGCAGGCACAAGCATCAGTTTTAATATCGCACCTTATGTAAATATACCCGGTGGTTCTAATAACACGGACGCAAACTATGATGATCTGCGTTCAGGCGCGAGTGCAGACTGGTCGTCGGTTCGCTTTGGTTTTGCTTATGATCAACTTATCACGGCTAACTGGCTATTTCGTTTAAACGCTTCAGGCCAGCAGTCAAGTGACCGTCTTATCTCAGGTGAGCAGTTCGGTATTGGCGGTATCTACTCGGTGCGGGGCTTTGATGAGAGAACCTTGTTAGGAGATAGCGGTGCTCAGGCTAATGTTGAATTATGGGTTCCTGGTTTTAACCAGTACGGGATAAGGCCCCTGGTGTTTTTTGACATTGGTTACGTTGAATTAAATACACCATTGTTGAGTGAGACGCCATCGATAAGCATTTCTTCCGTTGGTGCGGGTTTGCGCTGGTCGATAATCAATAAGCTGAATGTTGTTCTGGATGTGGCATATGTCACAGATGGTGCTGAGGAAGTCAATAAGGTAACTGGCTCCACAGATTTCACCAAAAATGGTGATGTGAAAGGCCATGTCGATGTGTTTTATCGCTTTTAACAGGGTGATGCCATGTTGATAAATGTGACAATAAAAAGTGTAACGGGGTACTGTATTTGTTGAATATTTACATACTATTAATTATTCATGAATAAAAAACGAATCTTAAAATATTGTATTTTACTGTTAAGCACTGGCGTGTTGCAGCCGCTGTGTGCAAAAGAAGTCGGCCAGGTTAAATACACGTATGGCGCTGTTATTATGCAGAAAATGGACGGCAGCGGTGCGCGCCTGATTGCAAAAGAGACAATATTCCAAGGTGGTGACGTTTTGAAAACCGGGTCACGAAGTTTTTCCATCGTTGAATTAAACGATGGTACGCGCATGACCATCCGTCCAAATAGCTCATTTTCAGTTGAACGGTTTAATCCAGAAAAAAA
>SWCD01020671.1_pt1 | contig 55913 bp, 54 predicted proteins | sample 4693011 | NCBI WGS metagenome assembly SWCD01 (sample SAMN10267278, study PRJNA491770) | bioreactor metagenome | isolation source: DHS bioreactor inoculated with marine | place: Japan: Omine Ridge, Nankai Trough
CCCCCCCCCCAGGTGGCGCGCGTGATCGGACTTACCCAGAAATGGGACGAGGGCGGCGGATCGGGCAGTGGCAGCAGCTCGATCCGTCGTTTCCGTTTCAGGGGTCGGAAAACGGGGGACGACGAGGGACAGACAAGGACCACATCACGTGGCACGGGTATTCAGAGGCGAGGGCCACCACAAGGTGGACGGCAAGGGCAGGGTCTCGATCCCGGCCCCGTTTCGCCGTGTGCTCGAAGCCTCGGACCCGGACTGGACCGAGGGGCTGAACCCCAACCTCGTCATCGTCTACGGCAGCGAACGCCAGAAATACCTCGAATGCTACACGATGGAAGCGATCGCCGAGGTCGACGCGCGCATCGCCAGGATGAAGCGTGGCTCGATCGAGCGGCGGATGCTCGAAAAGCTGTTCAACGGCCAGTCGCTTCCGGCGAGCGTCGACGAGACCGGCCGGCTGGTGCTGCCGGCGAAACAGCGCCAGAAGATCGGCCTCGAGAACGAGGCCTATTTCATCGCCACCGGCGACACCTTCCAGATCTGGAACCCCGAGACCTACGATGCGGTCGAGAAGGCCCGCACCGAGGCCTGGCTCGATGACCTTCCGGAAGACTTCGACCCGCTGACGCTGCTTCCGGGCGACGAGGTCGTGTGATGCCGGCGCCCGCGCAGGAAACCTCGCCCGCGGCCCCCCATGTTCCCGTCCTTCTGAGGCCGCTGCTTACCGCCGTCGCACCGGTGACCGGCACCTGGGTCGATGGTACCTTCGGCGCCGGCGGCTATGCCAGGGGATTGCTCGCGGCCGGGGCCGACAAGGTGATCGGGATCGACCGCGACCCTGCCGTCTTCACCATGGCCGCAGCCTGGGCCGGCGACCACGGCGACCGCTTGCATCTCGCCCTCGGCACATTTTCCGAGCTCGACGAGATCGCCCGAGACATCGCCCAGGGGCCGGTCGATGGCGTGGTGCTCGATCTCGGCGTTTCCTCGATGCAGCTCGACCAGCCGGAGCGGGGGTTTTCCTTTCTGCGCGAGGGGCCGCTCGACATGCGGATGGGCGCCACCGGCCCGAATGCGGCGGATCTGGTCAACGGTGCCTCCGAGGCGGAACTGGCGGATATTCTCTTTCACTACGGCGAGGAACGGCAGGCCCGGCGGATCGCGCGCGCGATCGTCAAGGCGCGCACCGAGGCGCCGTTCGAGACCACGACCGGGCTGGTCGAGGTGATCGAGCGGCAGTTGCCGCGGCCGAAGCCGGGCCAGAGCCACGCCGCCACCCGCAGTTTCCAGGCGCTGCGCATCGCGGTGAACGACGAATTCGGCCAGCTCGCCGCCGGGCTTGAGGCCGCCGAGCGGGCGCTGGCCCCGGGCGGCCGGCTTGCGGTGGTGACCTTTCATTCGCTCGAAGACCGGGTGGTGAAGCGCTTTTTCCAGGCCGCCAGCTCCGAGGGCGGCGGCGGGTCGCGCTACGCCCCGGAACGGGCCGCACATGAGCCGCGGTTCCGGCTCGCGTCGAAGAAACCGATATCGCCGGATGCCGACGAGATCGCGCAGAACCCGCGCGCCCGGTCGTCGCGGCTCAGGATCGCCACCCGGACCGCGGCCCCGGCGGAGCGGCTCGACCGCGCCGCCCTCGGCCTGCCGGCACCGGCATTGAAGGAGGGGCGCTGGTAATGCGCGTGTTTTTCTACATCGTCGCGACGCTCGCCGTCATGGGGCTGGGGAACTGGGCCTATATGGAAAACTACAAGACCCAGGCCGCGCTCGACCGGGTCGAAGACCTGCAGGGCGAGATCGGCCAGATGCGCGAACAGTTGAGCGTGCTGCGGGCGGAATGGGCCTATCTCAACCGCCCCGACCGGCTGCGCGACCTCGCCGAGCTGAATTTCGATCGGCTGGGATTGCTGCCGCTGTTGCCGGAACAGTTCGGCCGGGTCGACCAGATCCGTTATCCCTCGGCGGCGGATGCCGAGATGCTGCTGGACGGTCTCGACCTCACCGATCTCGTCGACGTGAGCGCGGAGGTGAGCGAATGACCCGCGTACCGCTGCGCCCGCTGGCGCGGATTCTCGAGGCCCGCGCGAAGGGCGAGAACCCCGACCTGATCGAGGCCGAGAACCTGCGCCGGCGCCACGAGGACATGGCCGACCGGGCCCGGGCCCGGGCCGAGGGGCGGCTTTTGGTGATCGCGCTGCTGTTTCTGTGTGCCTTCATCGCCGTCGGCGCGCGGATGGGGGCGATCGCCGCCTCCGAGCCGGTCGAGCCGCGCGCGGCCACCGCCGGCGCGCCGATCGCCGCGGCGCGGGCCGATATCGTCGACCGGCGCGGACGGTTGCTCGCCACCAACCTGACGACGCATTCGCTCTATGCCCAGACCCGCGACATGGTCGACCCCGCCCGTGCGGCGCGGGAACTGGCGCTGATCTTTCCCGACCTCGACCCCCGGGAGCTCTACGCAGATTTCACCGGCGGGCGCAAATTCCTCTGGATTCGCAAGACCTTGAGCCCGGAACAACAGCAGGCGGTGTTTGATATCGGCGAGCCCGGCCTGCTGTTCGGACCGCGCGAGATGCGGCTCTACCCGAACGGCGCGATCGCCTCGCATGTGCTCGGCGGCACGCGGTTCGGCGAGGAGGGCGTGCACGCCGCACAGGTGGTGGGTGTCGCCGGGGTCGAGATGGCTTTCGAGGAGCGGCTGAGCAATCCGGGACGGTCCGACGAGCCGCTGGCGCTGACCATCGATCTCACCGTGCAGGCCGCCGTCGAGCGGGTGCTGGCGGGCGGCATGCAGATCATGAACGCCGAGGGCGCCGCGGCGATCCTGATGGATGTGCATACCGGCGAGATCGTCGCGCTTGCGAGCCTGCCCGATTTCGACCCCAACGACCGGCCGTCGCCGCTGACCAAGGGGCAACCGGCGGATTCGCCGCTGTTCAACCGTGCGGTGCAGGGGGTCTACGAGCTCGGCTCGACCTTCAAGGTCTTCGCCGCCGCGCAGGCGCTGGACCTGCGGCTGGTCAGCCCCTCGACGATGATCGACACCAAGGGGCCGATCCGCTGGGGCCGGTTCCGGATCAGCGACGCCCATGCGATGCCGCCGCTTCTGACGATGACCGACGTGATCGTCGAAAGCTCCAACGTCGGCACCGCCCGGGTCGCGCAGATGATCGGGCCGGAGCGCCAGAAGGACTTCCTGAACCGGCTGGGCTTTGCCGAGACGATCCCGGTCGAACTGGTCGAGGCGCGGCGCGCCAAGCCGCTCCAGCCCGAACGGTGGTCGGAGCTGTCGGCGATGACGATCTCCTACGGTCACGGGCTCTCGATCACGCCGCTGCACCTCGCCAGCGCCTATGCGACAATGGTGAACGGCGGCACAAGGATCACGCCGACCTTGCAGAAAACCGGGCCGGTGGCACCGGGGCCGCGAATCATCTCGACCGATACCTCGGCCATCCTGCGCGCGATCCTGCGCCAGGTGGTGGTGCGCGGCACGGCGAGCTACGGCGAGGTCGAGGGCTATGCGGTCGGCGGCAAGACCGGCTCGGCCGACAAGCCGAGCGCCACCGGCGGCTACGAGGACGACAGCGTGATCGCGACCTTTGCCAGCGTCTTTCCGGCGCATGACCCGAAATACGTGCTGATCGTCACCCTCGACGACGGGGTCGATACCTCCGGCCCCGAACCACGCCGGACGGCGGGCTACACCGCGGTGCCGATCGCGGCCGAGATGATCCGCCGGGTCGCGCCGCTGCTCGGGTTGAAGCCCGAGATTGAACCCGGGACCGCCGCGGGTGTAACACTGACCTCCAACTGAGGAGGGCGAACATGAGCGTGCCGTACCCACCGAGACCGCTGGCCGCATTGGGGCTCACCGCCCTCGGCGGCGGCGATGCCAAGGTCACCGGCCTGTCGGTCGACAGCCGCCGGACCCGGCCCGGACATCTGTTCGCCGCCCTCCCCGGGGTCCGGCTCCACGGCGCCGAGTTCGTCCAGTATGCGTTGCGGATGGGCGCGGTCGCGGTGCTGACCGACCCCGAAGGCGCGCGCCTCGCCCATGACGTGCTGGCGGAAAACCCCGACGTGGCCCTTGTGGTGGCGCAAGATCCGCGCGCGGCCCTCGCCTTTGCCGCGGCGCTGTTCTACGGCCAGCAACCGGCGGTGATGGTGGCGGTGACCGGCACCAACGGCAAGACCAGCGTCGCCACATTCACCCGCCAGATCTGGCATCTTCTGGGGCACGAGGCGGCCAATATCGGCACCACCGGGGTCGAGGGCGCCTTTGCCGCGCCGACCGGCCACACCACGCCCGAGCCGATCACCCTGCACGAGTTGCTGGCCGATATGGCCGCCCACGGTGTGACACATGTGGCGATGGAGGCCTCGTCGCACGGGCTGGCGCAACGGCGGCTCGACGGGGTCCATCTGGCGGCGGCCGGGTTCACCAACTTCACCCAGGATCACCTTGATTACCATCAGACTTTCGAAGAGTACTTCGCTGCGAAAGAAGGCCTTTTCACCCGCGTCCTGCCGGAGGACGGCGTGGCGGTGATCGACACCGACGACGTCAAGGGCTGGACGCTCGCCAAAGCGGCCGAGGCGCGCGGGCAGGCGGTGGTCACGATCGGGCGCGACGAGGAGAGCGACCTGCGCATCGTCGCCCAGCGGTTCGGCGCCACCGGGCAGGAGCTTCGGTTCCACTGGCGCAAGAAGCCGCAGCAGGCGCGGCTCAACCTGATCGGCGGTTTCCAGGCCGAAAACGTGCTGGTCGCCGCCGGGCTGGCCATCGCGACCGGCTCGGAGCCGCAGGCGGTGTTCGACACGTTCGACGATCTCACCACCGTGCGCGGCCGGATGCAGCTGGTGGCACGGCGTGCCAACGGCGCGGCGGTGTTCGTCGACTACGCCCACACCCCCGATGCGGTGGCGACGGCGCTGCGGGCGCTGCGCCCGCATGTGATGGGACGGATCGTGGTGGTGCTCGGCGCCGGCGGCGACCGCGACACGACCAAACGCCCGCTGATGGGCCGGGCCGCGGCGGCGCATGCCGATGTGGTGATCGTGACCGACGACAACCCGCGCTCGGAAGATCCCGCCGATATTCGCGCCCAGGTCATGCGCGGCTGCCCGGAGGCCAACAACGTCAGCGACCGGGCCGAGGCGATCCTGCGCGGCGTCGACATGCTCGAGACCGGCGATGCGCTGCTGATCGCGGGCAAGGGCCATGAAACCGGCCAGCAGGTCGGCGACGACGTGCTGCCGTTCGACGACGCCGAACAGGCGAGCGTCGCCGTGGCGGCGCTGGAAGGGCGGTTGGCATGACCGCGCTGTGGACATCGCAGGCCGCGGCAGAGGCGGTGCAGGGCGTCGCCCTCGGCGGGCCCTGGGAAGTGACCGGCGTGTCGATCGACAGCCGCACGGTCGCCCCCGGCGATCTCTTCGTGGCGCTGACGGCGGCGCGCGACGGCCATGAATTCGTGGCCGATGCGCTGGCCAAGGGCGCGGCGGCGGCGATGGTCACGCATCGGCCTGCGGCTGTCGCCGAAGGCGCGCCGCTGCTCATGGTCAGGGATGTGCTGGCAGGCCTCACCGATCTCGGCCGCGCCGGTCGGGCCCGGACCCGCGCCCAGGTGGCCGCGATCACCGGTTCGGTCGGCAAGACCTCGGCCAAGGAAATGCTGCGCGCGGTGCTCGCGGGCCAGGGCCGGGTGCACGCCGCCGAGGCGAGCTACAACAACCACTGGGGCGTGCCGCTGACCCTGGCGCGGATGCCGCAGGACACCGATTTCGCGGTGATCGAGATCGGCATGAACCATCCCGGCGAGATCGCCCCGCTGGCCCGGCTCGCGCGCCCGCATGTGGCGATGGTAACCACGGTGGCGGCCGCGCATCTCGAAGCCTTCGACAGCGTCGAGGGGATCGCCCGGGAAAAGGCGGCGATCTTCGACGGGTTGGAGCCGGACGGCCTGGCGGTGTTCAACGGCGATCTGGCGCCGGGGATCGTGCGCATCCTGTCGGCGGCGGCCCGGGCCGTCCATGCCCGGCCGCTGCGGTTCGGCGCCGGTCCGGGCTGCGATTACCGGCTGACCCGGATCGACATCACCCCGCGCGCGACCGTCGTCTCGGCCGAACTGCTGTCCGGGCCGCAGCTGTTCAAGCTCGCAGCCCCGGGCCGCCATTTCGCCGCCAATGCGCTCGGCGTGCTGGCGACCGCCGAAGCGCTCGGGGCCGACGTGACCCTGGCGGCGCGCGACATGTCGCTCTGGACTCCGCCGGCCGGACGCGGCACCCAGGAGCGGATCCTGCTCGACCCGGTCGAGGATCTGACCCTGACGCTGATCGACGACGCCTTCAACGCCAACCCGACCTCGATGGCGGCGGCCTTCGAAGTGCTCGCCGCCTCGGAGACCATCGACGGCCCCGGCCGGATCGTGCGCGGCCGCCGGATCGCGGTGCTGGGCGACATGCTGGAGCTGGGCGAGGGCGAGATCGCGCTGCACGAGGGGCTGGCCGATCTCGAGCATTTTGGCGCCGCGGACGTGGTCCATTGCGTCGGCCCGCGGATGCGGGCCTTGTGGCAGAAACTGCCGGCGGAACGTCAGGGTGTCTGGTCGGAAACGGCCGAGAACATGGCCGACCGTCTGCGCCACCTGATCGACGCGGGCGACGTGCTGCTGGTGAAGGGATCGAAGGGAAGCCGCGTTTCGCTGGTGGTTGACGCTGTGAGAAAACTGGGCCATCCGCAGGCCAACTGAGACGAGGGCTCATTTCATGTTGTACTGGCTGACCGAGTTGTCCGACGGGGGGGATATCTTCAACCTGTTTCGCTACATCACCTTCCGCGCCGGGGCGGCCTTCTTCACCGCGCTGATCTTCGGCTTCCTGTTCGGCCGCCCGCTCATCAACCTGCTCAAGGCCCGGCAGAAAAACGGCCAGCCGATCCGCGCCGACGGGCCCGAGGGACACATCGAGGCCAAGGCCGGCACGCCGACCATGGGCGGCGCGCTGATCCTCGGCGGGCTGACCGTCTCGACCCTGCTCTGGGCCCGGCTCGACAACCCCTTTGTCTGGATCGTGCTCGGGGTCACCCTCACCTACGGGTTGATCGGTTTCGTCGATGATTTCCGCAAGATCTCGGCCAACGACAATTACGGCGGGCTTTCGGGGCGCACCCGGCTGGTGCTGGAAGCGCTGATCGCCTTCCTCGCCGTCTGGGCCGCCTCGATGGTGCATCCCGACGATCTCGCCTTCCGCCTCGCCCTGCCGGTGCTCAAGGACACGCTGCTGAACCTCGGCTGGTTCTTCCTGCCCTTCGGCGCGATCGTCATCGTCGGCAGCGCCAACGCCGTGAACCTCACTGACGGGCTCGACGGGCTGGCGATCATGCCGGTCATCATCGCCGCCGCCACGCTCGGCATCATCGCCTACGCCGTCGGCCGGGTCGACTTCACCGAATACCTCGACGTCCACTACGTGCCCGGCACCGGCGAACTGCTGGTGTTCGCCGCCGGGCTGATCGGCGGCGGGCTCGGGTTCCTGTGGTACAACGCCCCCCCGGCGGCGGTGTTCATGGGCGACACCGGCTCGCTGGCCCTGGGCGGCGCTTTGGGCGCCATTGCCGTCGCGATGAAACACGAGATCGTGCTCGGCATCGTCGGCGGCTTGTTCGTGGTCGAGGCGATGTCGGTGATCATCCAGGTGCTCTACTACAAGCGCACCGGCAAGCGGGTGTTCCTGATGGCCCCGATCCACCACCATTTCGAGAAACGCGGCTGGGCCGAACCCCAGATCGTCATCCGCTTCTGGATCATCGCCCTGGTGCTGGCGCTGATCGGGCTGGCGACACTGAAGCTGCGGTGACCCGGGCGCCGGCCTCCTTCGGCGGGTGACGCGGGGTGCGGGTGCTCATCACCGGGTGCTCGGCGGGCGGCAAATCGACGCTTGTTGCGGAACTCGCCCGCCGGGGCTGGGCGACGGTCCCGGAGCCGGGGCGACGGGTCATCGCGGCGGAGCGCGCGCGGGGCGGTGACGGATTTCCCTGGGACAACGCCGAGCGTTTTGGCCGCGCCTGCCTCGAGATGGCGGAGCGGGACTGGCAGGGGGCCGGTGACGGGGTCACGGTCTTCGACCGGGGCGTGATCGACGCCGCCTTTGCGCTCGGCCGGCTCGGCCGGCCGGCAGCGGCACAGGCGGTGATGACGCGCTGCCGCTACGACCTTGTGTTCCTCGCCCCGCCCTGGCGCGCGCTGTTCGAGGCGGAGCGCGACCCGGACCGGCGGCACGGGTTCGACAAAGCCTCGGCGGAATATGCGGATATCGCGGCCGGGCTTGCGGCCATGGGGCAGGTGGCCGACCTGCTGCCCAGGACCACGGTCACAGCGCGAGCACAATGGGTGGAGAAGCGCCTTGCAAGCCGATAGGACCGCGCCCTTCGGGGTCGGGGGACGCGGTTTCGAAACCGCGTGACACGCCGCTTCGAAGCGGCGTCGCCCGGCGTTGCGATCAGACGGCCGCCCGCATCCGTGACCCTGCCGGATCGGGGCATCCCGACGGGCGGCGGACCTGGCGTTTGGGCGCCGGAAACTCGCCGAGGCTTCGCGCGCGAAGTTCCGGTTAGCGCTATCTGCAATAAAGACAACACCTTGCCCCCATGTCCGAGTTCGCCCACCCCTCGGGACATCCTCGCCCGAGACCGAAAACCGCCTCTGGCCAACCCCCCAAGCCTCGGCTACCACTCTCTCAACCAGAGAGGTGCCCCATGATCCCGGTCCGCGGCCATGAAGGACAACCCATCATTGTGCTCGGCCTCGGCCGCTCCGGCCTCGCCACCGCCCGGGCGCTGGAGGCCGGCGGGGCCATAGCGCTGTGCTGGGACGACAGCGCCGAGGCCCGCGACCGCGCCGAAGCCGAAGGGCTCACCCTGCACGATCTCTCCCGCCGCGACGCCTTCGAAGGCGTCGCGGCCCTCATCACCTCGCCCGGCATCCCGCATCTCTACCCCGCCCCCAACAAGCACCTCGCGCGCGCCTACGAGGCCGGGGTGCCGGTCGACAACGACATCGGGCTGTTCTTTCGCTCTTTCGCCACCCCCGAGTGGGACCAGTACGAGACCACCCCGAAGGTGATCGCCGTCACCGGCTCGAACGGCAAGTCGACCACTTCGGCGCTGATCCACCACCTCCTGAAAGAGGCCGGCCGGCCCACCCAGCTCGCCGGCAACATCGGCCGCGGCGTGCTCGACATCGAACCGGCGCAGGACGGCGAGGTGGTGGTGCTCGAGCTCAGCTCCTACCAGACCGATCTCGCCCGCGCGCTCACCCCCGACATCGCCGTCTTCACCAACCTCACGCCCGATCATCTCGACCGCCACGGCGGGCAGGGGGGCTATTTCGCGGCCAAGCGGCGGTTGTTCGCCGAAGGCGGCCCCGACCGGGCGGTGATCGGTGTCGATGAGCCCGAGGGGCTGTTTCTCGCCGGCCAGCTCGCCGAGGCGCCGGCCGATGCCCGGGTGATCCGGATCTCGGTGACGCGCAAGCTCACCGGGCCGGGGTGGCAGGTCTTTGCCCGCAAGGGGTTTCTGTCGGAGACCCGCAAGGGCCGGCAGGTGGCCTCGATCGATCTGCGCGGCGTGACCGGGCTGCCCGGCAGCCACAACCACCAGAACGCCTGCGCCGCCTTTGCCGCGCTCAGGAGCCTCGGCCTGGCGCCGCGCCAGATCGAGGCGGGATTTCAGAGCTTCGAGGGGTTGCCGCACCGCTCGCAGCTGGTCGGCGAGAAGGACGGGGTGCGCTTCGTCAACGATTCCAAGGCCACCAACGCCGACAGCGCCGCCGCCGCGCTGCAGGCGTTCGACCGCATCCGATGGATCGCCGGGGGCCTGGGCAAGGAAGGCGGGATCGGGTCGCTGACCCCGCATCTGGGCCATGTCGCCAAGGCTTACCTGATCGGCCATTCGGCGCGCGATTTCGCGCTGCAGATCGGCGAGGTACCGCATGAGCTCTGCGAGACGATGGACCGCGCGGTGGCGCGGGCCGCCGCCGAAGCCGAGCCCGGCGACACCGTCCTGCTCGCGCCGGCGGCGGCAAGTTTCGACCAATACCCGGATTTCGAGGCCCGGGGCGAGGATTTCACCCGCGCCGTGCGCGCGCTCATGGGTCGATAAACCGGGTGTTTACCTCTGCGCGCTAGGGTTCCAGCGTTTCCGTGCGGGCATGGCAAGTCTGCATTAATCGAGCCTTCACGGGTTCAGCGCTTGGGAGTATCAACGATGCAAGACATGGCGGCCGCCCCGCGGTCCGGCGACCCTGTTCCAGGGCCCGTCGGGGCGCGGGATCTGAACGACCGCTCTCAGCAACCGGCCGATGGGCTCGGGGCAGAAGAGAGGACGCTGATGAAGAAACGCACCTACGAGGTTCCCGAGAAGATCACCCGCGCGGCGGATTCGGTCTGGGGCAAGTACAAGAGCCGGCTGTCCTTCACCAAGGCGCCGCCGACCGAAGAGACCGGCGCGAGCCGCGCCCGGGTCGACCCCGACGCCTTCAAGACGCCCGAGCAGAAGATGATCGAGAAGATCAAGCTGCGGATGTCGCAATACCCCCAATGGTACGAGACCGACCCCGACAAGCTGGCCGCCACCGTTGCCGCCGAGCTCGACCGCATCGGCGAGGTGCTCGACCGGCAGCTGGCCGATGCGCAGGATCCGCTGGAGGTCTGGCAGATTCCGCTGTCGGTGTTCAACTGGCTGGTCGAAACCGCGCGCGGCGAAACCTTCGTGCACGGGGCGCTCAAGGCCTGGTCGAATGCCGAGCACTTCAACGCCTCCAACGCGGCGAACCTCGGCGAAGCCCAGCGCAAGAAACTGCGTGAGCCGTTCCTGGAAATCGCGCCGATGCTGCTGCGGGTGGTGCTCGAGGAGCTGCTGAAGACCGGCCTCGTCGTCACCTTCGCGGAGAAATTCGTCGGTCCCGAGCTCAAGTTCCTGGTGATGCGGGTGCAAAGTCCGGTCGAGGACTGATCGCGCGCCCCTGCGCCGACGTCGCGTTTGATCGGCCCGGGCCGGTCTGCCCGCAGAGGGTTGGACCGGCCCGAGGGTCGCGGCGAATTCGAAACCCGGGCGAATACAGCATGTTCCGGGGCCGCGGGCGAAAAACGGTGTTTCAGGTTTCTTCCGAATGGCTCTAGGGTGGGCCGGCCGGCGGCGGGCGGGGTGTATGCGCATTGCACCGCCTCGATGCGGCTCCGGCAGGGCAGGGCTCGGGCCCTGGCCTTTTGGCTGTGCGCCGGGGCGCGGTGCGGGCTGCGGTCCCGACCCGGGTGCCGGACAGACACCGGTCCGCGGCAGCCGGTGACGGACCGGGCGCAGTTCCGGGGCGAAAAACGCGGCGCGGTGCCGGGTACGAACCCGGGGCGCAGCGTCGGGAAAAATACCGGGGCGCGGCGCCGGGTGTGATACCGGGACGCGATGCAGGGAGGTGCTGCCCATGCGCGAAACCGGGGCGCGGCCGGGTACGGTGCCGTGGAGGGCGGGGGAGACAGGTGACCAGGGTTGACCCATCGACCGAGGCCGTGCGGACGGGCTTAGCCGTGCCGGTGTCCTTTGCCGCGGGCGCGCCGCGGGCGCGGGCTGCGGCCGGGCTCGGCTGGACGATACCGGCCGCCGGCGGGGCGCGGCCCCCTGCGCCCACAAGGCGCGGCCAAGCGACGCGCTCCCGCTGCGCGACGGACGATCGGACGGGCGGCGCCGGGAAGGATCGCGGGTGCCGCGCCGGGGACGGGGGGCCGTCGCGTGGCCCGGGTTGAGCCGCGACCGGGCGGCGCGCGACCACGCCCCGGCCTGGACGCCGCATTGCGCGGTTTCGCGCGCTTCGTGCTGGGCCTGGTGTTTCGCGAAATCGAGCTGGTCGGCGCCGAGCGCCTGCCCGCGACCGGCCCGGTCATGGTGATCGCCAACCATTACAACAGCCTCGTCGACGGCGGCGTCCTGCTCGCGTTTCTGCCGCGCATCCCGCGGTTTCTCGCCGCCAGCACAGTCTGGGATTACAAACCGGTGGCCCCGTTCATGAATGCCAGCGGCTCGGTCAAGGTGTTCCGGCAGCAGGACGGGCGTGCGCACGAAGGGTCTCTGGAGGACAGTTTCACCGACGCCGCGGCGCTGCTTGTCGCTGGCGGTGTGCTGGCGATCTTTCCCGAAGGGCGCAGCCACGACGACCCGACGCTTCTGCCGTTCAAGACCGGCACCGCGCGCATCGCCGCCTTCACCCAGGACCGGCACGGGCCGCTCGACCTGGCGGTCGTGCCGGTCGGGCTCGACTACGAGGTCAAGAACCTGTTCCGGACCCGGGTCTGTTTCAGCTTCGCCGAGCCGGTACGGATCGGGGCGACGGCGGGTGCCGGCGGCGCCGAGCCGGGCCGCCAGAGCGAGACGGTACGCAAGGCGACGGGTGCGCTCAAACAGGCGCTTGGCGCCGTCGCACCGGACTTTGCCAGCCGGGAGGAGGCGCGCGAGCTGACCCTCGCGGGCGAGATCCTCGCGCTCGAGCCGGGGCCGACCGCCGGGCAGGCGCCGGCCTTTTCGCGGATCGTGACCGCCCGCCGGACCGTTCGGGCCGCCCTGGACCGGGCCGAGGCGGCCGGCGACGGGCAGCGCGCGCGCTCTGCCCTCAAAGCCTATGCCGACGCCCTTGCCGCCGCCGGTCTGACCGACCCCGAGCTTGCCGCCCGGCCCGGGCGCGCCGCGCTGGCGCGCTCGGCACTGGCGCTGCTCGCCGGCCTGCCGGTGGCGCTCGTCGCGCTCGCGTTCAGCTTGCCCCAGGCGCTGGTCCTGCGGCGGGTCAGCCGCAGGAAAGACCGCGACAAGCAGATGACCTGGATGCTGTTCGGCGGGCTGGTGCTCTTTGCGCTGACCTGGATCCTCTGGGCGCTTGTGCTGGGGCTTGTCGCCGCGGCGGGCTGGGGCGGCGGCTGGGGCTGGGCGGTCGCAGCGGGCACGCTCGTGGCGGCGCCGCTGTCGGTCTGGTTGGCGATGCCGACGATCGACCGGGCGCTACGGCTGGGCCGCGCGGTCCGGGCCCGGCGGATCCTGGGCCGCGACCCCGGTCTCGGCGACCGGCTGATGGGGTTGCGCGCCCGCGCCCGGATCGCACTCGACGCCGTTCTCGACCCGGTACCGCCGAACCGGTCCGGCTGACCGGCGCTGCGCCCGATGCGCGCCCGGTGCGCGCCCGGTGCGGCGGCGCCGGCGGGGCGGAACCGATTGCATCGCCCGGGCTTTTGGGCTCATGTCGGACGGCGCCCGGCGATTTCCTTCGAGCGCCTTGCCCGGGCGCGGCGCGGGTGACGCGGGCGCGCGACTCTGCGCATGAGGGCGAGACATGAACCCACCTCTCGGCATTGCGCTGAAACTCGGCGCCGTTGCCGCCTTCGTGGCGATGCAGGTGCTCATCAAGGCCACCGACGGCCGGGTGCCGCCGGGCGAGGTGGTGTTCTTCCGCTCGTTCTTTGCCTTCCCGGTCATCCTCGTCTGGCTCGCCTGGACCCGGGAGCTGCAGGTCGGATGGCGCACCGACAACCCGATGAGCCATGTCTGGCGGGGCGTGGTCGGGACCAGCGCCATGGGGCTGGGCTTTGCCGGGCTCCAGCTGCTGCCGCTGCCGGAGGTGACCGCGCTGTCCTATGCCGCGCCGATCCTGGTGGTGATCTTCGCGGCGATGTTCCTTGGTGAACAGGTGCGCTTCGTCAGGATCTTCGCGGTCGCGCTGGGCATGACCGGGGTGGTGATCGTGCTGGCGCCGCAGCTCACCGCGCATAGCCAGGGCGCCGCGGGGGCAACGCGGGCGCTCGGAGCGGTGCTGGTGCTGATGTCGGCCACCTTCGCGGCCCTGGCGCAGATCTTCCTGCGCAAGATGGTGGCGACCGAACGGGCGGCGACGGTGGTGTTCTATTTCACCCTCTCGTCGACCCTGTTCAGCCTGTTCACGATTCCCTTCGGCTGGGCACTGCCGTCGGGGTTCGACGCGGCGCTGCTGATCGCGGCCGGGATCCTCGGTGGCCTCGGCCAGGGGCTGCTGACCTCGTCCTACCGGTTTGCGCCGGCCTCGCTGTTGGCGCCGCTGGACTACGCCTCGATGATCCTGGCCATAGCGATCGCCTATTTCCTGTTCGCGGAAGTGCCGACGTTTCAGACCCTTGCCGGGGCCGCGCTGGTGGTGGCGGCGGGGATCCTGATCATCTGGCGCGAAAGCCGGCTGGGAATGAACCGCGACAAACCGCGCCGGGCGGGCGCGCCGCCGCAGGGGTGAGCGGGGCTCAGTCGAGCGGCAACCGGTAGCAGAATGCGCTGTCGCCGCCGCCGCCGCCGAGGCAGAAGGCGTAGCCGCGCGGGGTCGCGCGGATGTGATGCTGCGCCCTCTCGCCGTCGACGAGCAGCTGGGTCCAGTCGCTGTGGTCCAACAGCATGGTGAGCACCCTCGCGCTGCCGTCGTCGTAGGTGAAGACGTGGTCGATGCGATCGGATCCGTACTGCATGGTCAGCCGGCAGGGGCGCGACGTGATCTCGGTTCCGCCCACTTCGCGGTAGCAGACCCGACGGAACGAGGGCGCGCCGGTCAATCTGGCGAGCGGGAAGGCCGGCGGGTAGGGGCTGACGGCGGCGAATTGGGCGGCCACCGCCTCGCCGAAGTCGCCGGTGGTCTGTCCGAGCGACGGGATCGTCGCGTCGCGCGACACCGCGAGCCTGCATCCCGCACCCGCGCCCATGCCGATGGTGCCGACGGCGATCGTCAGCCCGTCGCCGGTCGGTTCGAGGCCGACCTGGTAGGTTTCGGCCGAGTCCCAGACCTTGGCCCGCCACGCCAGGTGGTTGGCGCAGATCGTCGCCGCCAGCACCGGGTCGGGCGGGGCGAAGACGATGTTCATCGTCCGGTGCAGCTGGGTCTGACCGGGCAGGGCGACGAGAATGTCCCACATCCCGGCTTCGCCCACCGTGTCGATCCACAGCATCTCGTCGGGCGGTGTGTCGAGGATCGCCGCGAGCAGGGTGGCATCGACATGCGCCGGCCGGCCGATCTGGTCCGGCACCATGAGCGTGCGGGCGAGCTCTGCCAGGCCGGCGACCGCCGTCGCATAGGCCGAGGCGACGACCTTGGCGGGCAGATCGGCGTCGGGCGCCAGGTCGACCTCGAGCGCCGGGGCGTGGAAGCCAAGGCGGCCGGTCGAGGACAGGACCCGCCAGGGGATGTCGCCCAGCTCGGGGTAATTCTCGGTGCCGGCCATGAAGGCGACGGCGCAGGCGCTGAGGCAGGTGGCGCCCGGCTCGATCCAGGTGCCGAGGGCCCGGTCGCGAAGCACCGCCGCGAGCCGGATCGCTTCGGCGAAACTGCCGCCCGGGCTGTCGAGGCAGAGCACCAGATGGCTGTGTTCGCCCCAATCGTCGTCAAGACGGGCGAGGGCCGCCGTGTCGCCCGGCTGGATCGGCCCGCTGAGCCGGTAGTTGCACCTCAAGCGGTGGTTGGTCTCGCTCCAGCCTGCCGCATGGTCGCTTTCGACGGTGATCGTCGCCGCCAGAATCGCCCGGTCGGGCAGGGCCGTGGCCAGCAGACCGCACAGCAGAAAACCCACGACACGCAACATGACACCCTCCACAGGTCACGGACAAAAGTGCTCGACGGCCCCGGGCCGGCCGCTGCGGTCGGAACGGAGCGGCTGCGAGATTGCGCGAAGTTTTACCTTGAAATCAACCACTTTTCACCGGACTTGCCGCGGTGTGACCCGGCGGCCGCGCGCCGCCCGGGCCCGGGGCAATCAGACCTAGCGCGCCGCGCCCCGATCCGTTATCCTGTGGATAACCCGGAGGCACATCCGGGCACGACGAGGCAGTTACAGCTAGACCCAGGCAGGTTCCATGACCGAGATGGTTTATGGCGCGTCGCCGCGGCAGGACGGTGATCCGATTCTGCCCCGGTGGTGGCGCACGATCGACAAATGGTCGGTTTCCGCACTCTTGTTGCTGTTCGGGATCGGGCTGCTGCTCGGGTTGGCCGCCAGCCCGCCGCTGGCCGAGCGCAACGGCACGGCGCCGTTCCACTATGTCGGCCGCCAGCTCATGTTCGGGTCGCTCGCCTTCGCGGTGATGTTCGTCACCACGATGATGCGGCCCAACCTGGTGCGGCGGCTGGGCGTGATCGGGTTCTTTCTGGCCTTTGGCGCGCTGGTGCTGCTGCCGCTGTTCGGCACCGATTTCGGCAAGGGGGCGGTGCGCTGGTATTCGCTGGGCTTCGCCTCGCTGCAGCCGTCGGAATTCCTCAAGCCCGTCTATGTCATCACCGTGGCCTGGCTGATGGCCGCGAGCCTCGAGATCGGCGGACCGCCGGGGCGGGCGATGTCGCTGGTGCTGACGGTGGTCATCGTCGGGTTTCTCGCGATGCAGCCCGATTTCGGCCAGGCGGCGCTGATCCTGTTCGGCTGGGGGGTGATGTATTTCGTCGCCGGCGCCTCCTACATCCTGATCGTCGCCGCGGCGGGTGCGGTGGTGCTGGGCGGCGTGGTTGCCTACCAGCACTCGGAGCATTTTGCGCGCCGGATCGACGGGTTCCTGAGCGCCGATGTCGATCCGCGCACCCAGCTCGGCTATGCCATCGACGCGATCCGCGAGGGCGGGTTCTTCGGCGTCGGTGTCGGCGAGGGGGTGGTGAAATGGTCGCTGCCGGATGCGCATACCGATTTCATCATCGCCGTCGCGGCGGAGGAATACGGGCTCATCCTGGTGCTGCTCATCATCGGGCTCTATGCCCTCGTCGTGGTGCGCAGCTTCTTTCGGCTGATCCGCGAGCGTGACCCCTTCACCCGGCTGGCGGGCACCGGGCTGGCGGCGATGTTCGGGGTGCAGGCGCTGATCAACCTCGGGGTCGCGGTGCGGCTGCTGCCCGCCAAGGGCATGACCTTGCCCTTCGTGAGCTACGGCGGCTCGTCGCTTGTCGCCACCGGCATCGCCGTCGGCATGCTGCTGGCCTTCACCCGGACCCGGCCGCAAGGCAAGATCGACGACGTTTTCGGTCAGGGGCGGGCAAGGTGAGCGGCGCGCCTCTCCTGGTGATCGCCGCGGGCGGCACCGGCGGGCACATGTTCCCCGCCCAGGCGCTGGCGGAAGCCATGCTCGCGCGCGGCTGGCGGGTGCGGCTGTCGACCGACGCGCGCGGCGCGCGCTATGCCGGCGGTTTCCCCGACGCGGTCGAGATCGTCGAGGCGGCTTCGGCCACCTTCGCGCGCGGCGGGGCGCTGGCGAAGCTCGCGGTGCCGGTCCGGATCGCCGGCGGGGTGCTGGCGACGGTCTTGCGCTTCCTCGCCGACCGGCCGGCGGTGGTGGTCGGTTTCGGCGGCTACCCCTCGATCCCCGCGCTGGCCGCGGCCTGGGTGCTGCGGCTTCCGCGGATGATCCACGAACAGAACGGCGTGCTCGGCCGGGTCAACCTGCGCTTCGCGCCCCGGGTCGACCGGCTGGCCTGCGGCACCTGGCCGACCCGGCCGATGCCGGCAGGGGCGGTGCCGGTGCATACCGGCAACCCGGTGCGCGGCGCGGTGGCCGAAAAGGCCGGTGCGGCCTATGTGTCGCCGGGCGCGGGCCCGGTTCGGATCCTGGTGATCGGCGGCAGTCAGGGGGCACATGCGCTGTCGGCGCTGATGCCCGAAGCCATCGCCGCCCTGCCCGACGGCCTGCGCGCGCGGGTCTCGGTAAGCCAGCAGGCGCGGGCCGAAGACCTCGACGCGGTCAAATCCGCCTACGCGGCGCAGGCGATCCCGGCCGAGGTCGAGACCTTCTTTGCCGACGTACCGGAGCGGATGAGTACGGCCCAGCTGGTCGTCAGCCGCGCCGGGGCCTCGTCGGTGGCCGATATCAGCGTGATCGGGCGGCCCGCGATCCTGATCCCCTATCCGCATGCGACCGACGATCACCAGACCGCCAACGCCCGCGGGCTTGGCGCGGCGGGGGCGGCGGTGGTGATGCAGGAACGCGACCTCGACGTCGCCAGGCTCTCGGCCGAGATCGCCGCGATCCTCGGCGACCCGGCGCGGGCCGAAACGATGGCCGCGGCGGCACGGGCGGCGGGCAAACCCGAGGCGACGGAAGCGCTTGTCGCGCTCGTTGAAGACCTCGCCGACAGCAAGAAAGGGCCGGACGCATGAACGCCGCCGCCACCAAGCTCCCCACCGAGATGGGGCCGATCCACTTCGTCGGTATCGGCGGCATCGGCATGTCCGGCATCGCCGAGGTGCTGCTCGACCACGGCTACACCGTCCAGGGATCGGATCTGAAGGCGAGCCCGATCACCGCCCGGCTGGCCGAGCTCGGCGCGACCATCTTCGAAGGCCAGCGGGCCGAGAACCTCGAGGGCGCCGCGGTGGTGGTGATTTCCTCGGCGATCAAGCCCGGCAATCCCGAGCTCGACACCGCCCGCGCGCGCGGGTTGCCGGTGGTGCGGCGCGCCGAGATGCTGGCCGAGCTGATGCGGCTGAAGTCGAACATCGCCATTGCCGGCACCCATGGCAAGACGACGACGACCACGCTGGTGGCCGAGTTGCTGGTGAAGGGCGGGCTCGACCCCACGGTGGTGAACGGCGGCATCATCCACGCCTATGGCTCCAACGCGCGGCTGGGGCAGGGCGAGTGGATGGTGGTCGAGGCCGACGAGAGCGACGGCACCTTCAACCGGCTGCCCGCGACCATCGCAGTGGTCACCAACATCGACCCCGAGCACATGGACCACTGGGGCACGATCGAGGCCCTGCGCGAGGGGTTTCACGATTTCGTCTCCAACATCCCGTTCTACGGGCTTGCGGTGTGCTGCACCGACCACCCCGAGGTGCAGGCGCTGGTCGGGCGGATCACCGACCGCCGGGTGGTGACCTTCGGCTTCAACGCCCAGGCCGACGTGCGCGGGGTGAACCTGCGCTACGAGGCCGGGGTGGCGCATTTCGACATCGACCTGCACGCCGAGGGCAGCCGGATCGAGGGATGCACCCTGCCGATGCCGGGCGACCACAACGTCTCGAACGCGCTCGCCGCGGTGGCGGTCGCGCGCCATCTGGGCATGAAACGTGAAGAGATCCGCGCCGCGCTCGCCAGTTTCCAGGGCGTCAACCGGCGCTTTACCAAGGTCGGCGAGTGGCAGGGTGTGCCGATCATCGACGATTACGGCCACCATCCGGTCGAAATTGCCGCGGTGCTCAAGGCCGCCCGTCAGGCCGTCGGCGAGGCGACCGCCGGGCGGGTCATCGCGGTGCATCAGCCGCACCGCTACACCCGGCTGCACTCGCTGTTCGACGATTTCTGCACCTGTTTCAACGACGCCGACGTGGTCGGGATCGCCGAGGTTTTCGCCGCCGGTGAAGCGCCGATCGAGGGCGCCAGCCGCGACGACCTGGTGGCGGGTCTGACCGCACATGGCCACCGGCATGCGCTGGCGGTGGACAGCGAAGACGCGCTGGTCGAGCTGGTGCGGGCCGAGGCGAAGCCCGGCGACATCGTCGTCTGCCTCGGCGCGGGTACGATCTCGGGCTGGGCGCGCGGTCTCGAAGCCAGATTGAAAGGATGAAACGATGGAGAACTCGACCCTTTATTTCGGTGCGTACGGCCTGATCTTCTTCCTCGGTCTTGCCCTGGTCCTGCGCCCCTCGGTGATCTTCACCTCGCTGATCTTCAGGCCCGGTTTCCTGGCGCTGTCGGTCCTGCTCGCCTTCGGCGCGCGCGCCGCGGTGGTGGCCGCGCCGGTGGAAACCGCCCCCATCGTCGCCGGCATCGTCACCGCCTTCGTGATCGGCGCGGCGATCGGCTTCCCGTTGCGCTTTCTGACCCGCGGAGGCCTGTAGCCGATGACAGCATCGCTCGTCGCCGCCTGTATCTGGGTGCTCGCCGGCGCCATTACCGCCGCCTTTCCGATCCGCTACCAGATGGTGCCGGGCTCGATTCTGCTGCTGACCGCCGTGCCGCTGATGATCTGGATCGGCGCCGAGAACGGCTGGTACTGGACATTGATCGGGATCATGGCGTTTCTGTCGATGTTCCGCCGGCCGCTGGTCTATCTGCTCGGCCGCGCCCGCGGTGAACGTCCGGACCTGCCGAGATGACTGCCTCGCTCACCGCCGCGGCGCTCTGGGCGGTGGTCGCCAACCTGATTGCGATGTTCCCGTCCAAGCGCGGGCATTGGCCGGCCGCCTGGGGGCTGATCGCCGTCGGTATCCCGGTCGTCGGCTGGGTCACGCTGCAGAACGGCCCGTTCATCGGCCTCGCGGTGCTCGCCGCCGGCATCTCGATCCTGCGCTGGCCGGTACGCCACCTGCTGCGCTGGATCCGGGCGATGCTGGTTCCCAAAGCCTGATCTTCGGTCATTTCGCGGCAGAAAGCGCCGGCGACGGGGTCGGTGCCGCGCGCGCCCCTTGCCGTGGCCCCGACACTCGCGCTACGCACGTCGCATGACCACGCTTCCCAAGCCCCGCGGCCCGCTCACGCCGAACCGCCCGCTCGCCGATCTGACCTGGCTCCGGGTCGGCGGCCCGGCCGACTGGCTGTTCGTGCCGGAAGACGAGGCCGACCTTGCCGGGTTTCTCGCCGCTCTGCCGCCCGCGATCGCGGTTTTCCCGCTCGGGGTCGGGTCCAACCTGATCGTGCGCGACGGCGGCATTCGCGGCGTGGTGGTGCGGCTCGGGCGCGGGTTCAACCGGATCGAGATCGACGGCACGCGGGTGCGGGCGGGGGCGGCGGCGCTCGACGCGCACGTGGCGCGCCGCGCGGCGGAGGCGGGGCTCGACCTGACCTTCCTGCGCACCATTCCCGGGGCCATCGGCGGCGCGGTGCGGATGAACGCCGGCTGCTACGGCGCCTATGTCGCGGATCATTTCGTCGAGGCGCGTGCGCTCGATCGTCGCGGCAAGCGGGTGACGCTCACGCCCGAGGCGCTCGATTTCGGCTACCGTCACAGCACGTTGGCAGACGACTGGATCATCACCGAGGCCACCTTCGAGGCGCCGCGCGGCGATCCGGCGGCGCTGGCGGCGAAGATGCACGCGCAGCTGGCAAAACGCGATGCGTCGCAGCCGGTGAAGGACCGCACGGCAGGCTCCACCTTCCGCAACCCGGCCGGCTACAGCTCGACCGGGGCCGCCGACGACAGCCACGAGCTCAAGGCCTGGAAGCTGATCGACGACGCCGGACTGCGCGGCGCCAAGCTGGGCGGGGCGCAGATGAACCCGAAACATCCCAACTTCCTGACCAACACCGGCGGGGCGACCGCGGCGGAGTTGGAGGCCCTGGGCGAGAATGTTCGAAAAAGGGTATTCCAAAACAGCGGCGTGTCGCTACAATGGGAAATCAAGCGCGTGGGTGAACCCACGGGTTAAAGGCGCATCCGGGTCAACCCGGGGCGGATAAAACGAGCAGATAACCGGCAAAAGGTCGAAAAAGTCAAAGGCCACAAGGCCAGCGACCGCCGGGAAAGAGGCAGACAGTGGGCACGTCGAGCAGGCGCTCCCTCCATGTCGCGGTACTGATGGGTGGTCCTTCCGTCGAGCGGGAGGTGTCGCTGTCGTCGGGGCATGAATGCGCAGCCGCGCTGAGGGCAGAAGGATACAGGGTGACGGAGGTCGATGCCGGCCCCGATCTCTGTGCGCGTCTCGCCGAGCTGAAACCGGATGTGGCCTTCAACGCCCTGCACGGCCGCTGGGGCGAGGATGGCTGCGTTCAGGGCATCCTCGAATGGATGCATATCCCCTACACCCATTCCGGCGTGCTGGCCTCGGCGCTGGCGATGGACAAGGAGCGCACCAAACAGGCCTATGTGGCCGCCGGACTGCCGGTCGCAGCCTCCGGGCTGTACCCGTCGCGCGAGATCCAGCGCCGCCACGTGATGGCGCCGCCCTACGTGGTCAAGCCCTACAACGAGGGCAGCTCGGTCGGCGTCTATATCGTCGGCGAAAGCCCCAACGGGCCGCCGGCGCTGGCCGAAGACGCGCCGGAGGTGATGATGGTCGAGGCCTATGTGCCGGGCCGCGAACTCACCACCACGGTGATCGGCGACAAGGCCTTGGGGGTGACCGAGATCGTCACCGACGGCTGGTACGACTACCACGCGAAATACGCCGCAGGCGGCTCACGACACATCGTGCCTGCCCAAGTCCCGGCGGAGATTGAACTCTATTGTCTCGACTATGCTCTGCGCGCCCATGAGGTGCTGGGTTGCAGGGGTGTGTCGCGGACCGATTTCCGCTGGGACGAAGGGCGCGGGCTCGACGGGCTGATCCTGCTCGAAACCAATACCCAGCCCGGGATGACCCCGACGTCGCTCGCGCCGGAGCAGGCGCTGGTGCAGGGCATGACCTTCGGCCATCTCTGCGCCTGGATGGTGGAGGACGCCTCATGCAACCGCTGAGGCTGTCGCCGTCGGAGATCATGGCCCACCGCGGGCCGGTGGCGCCGCCGCGCGACCCGGCGCCGTCGCGGCTGCGCTACAAGGCCAACCGTCTCTGGCTCACGCCGTTCTTCCGCTCGATGATGCAGCTCGGCGTGCCGGCGGTGCTCGCGCTGGCGCTTGCCGGCGGCTATCTGTCGGATCCCGACACCCGCTCCGCGATCGCCGCCCAGGTGGCCGAGACCCGCCGCTCGATCGAGACCCGGCCGGAATTCATGGTCAAGGTGATGGCGATCGAGGGCGCCTCGCCGGTGCTGGCCGACACGGTCCGCAAGCTGATCCCGGTCGATTTCCCGATTTCCTCCTTCGATCTCGACCTCGAGGCGATGCAGGACCGGATCGCCGGCCTCGACGTGGTTAAGACGGTCGCCATCGTGATCCGCCCCGGCGGGGTCATGGAGGTCAACGTCACCGAACGCGAGCCGGTGCTGGTCTGGCGCCGCACCGGTGCGCTCGAACTGGTCGATGCCACCGGTCACCGGGTCGCGACGCTGCTCGAGCGCGCCGCCCGCCCGGATCTGCCGCTGATCGCGGGATGGCGCGCCGATGAACGGGTCGGGGAGGCGCTGGCGCTGTTCGACGCCGCCGGGCCGCTGGCGCCGCGTATCCGCGGCCTGGTGCGGGTCGGCGAGCGCCGCTGGGACCTGGTGCTCGACGATGGCCCGACGATCCTGCTGCCCGAGACCGAACCGGTGTTTGCGCTTCAGCAGGTGCTGGCGCTGGACGCGGCCGAAGACCTGCTTGCGCGCGACCTGGTCCATGTCGACATGCGCGACCCGCGCCGCCCGACCCTGCGCCTGACCCGCAATCCGGCGGCGGATCTTTCCCCCGTTCACAGCCCTACGCAAGAGTGAGTGAAGATGATTGAGCTTTATCAACAGCAAAGAGCCATGCGCGCGATGCGCAGCGCCGCGATCCAGCGCGGCGTGATCGCCATTCTCGATATCGGCACGTCGAAGATCGGCTGCTTGGTGCTGCGGTTCGACGGGCCGGAACAGTTTCGCGATAGCGACGGGGTCGGTTCGCTCGCCGGGCAATCGGCCTTTCGGGTGATCGGCGCCGCCACCACCCGCTCGCGCGGCCTGCGCTTCGGCGAGATCGAGGCGATGGCCGAAACCGAACGCGCCATTCGCACCGCGGTACAGCAGGCGCAGAAGATGGCGCAGACCCGGGTCGACCATGTCATCGCCACCTTCTCGGGCGCCTATCCGCGCAGCTACGGGCTCGCGGGCTCGGTCGAGCTGATCGGCCCGACCGTCAGCGAAGACGATATCGCCCGGGTGCTCGCCGCCTGCGAGATGCCCGACATCGGCCAGGGGCGCGAGGTGCTGCACGCCCAGCCGGTGAACTTCGCGCTCGACCACCGCACCGGGCTCGCCGATCCGCGCGGCCAGGCCGGCAACCGGCTGTCGGTCGACATGCATGTGCTCACCGTCGACGCCGATGTGGTGCGCAACGCGCTCTATTGCATCCGGCGCTGCGATCTCGAAGTGGCGGGGCTCGCCAGCTCGGCCTATGCCTCGGGCATCTCGGCGCTGGTCGAAGACGAGCAGGAGCTCGGCGCGGCCTGCATCGACATGGGCGGCGGCACCACCGGGCTGTCGATCTTCATCAAGAAACACATGATCTACGCCGATAGCGTGCGCCTCGGCGGCGATCACGTCACCTCCGACATTTCCAAGGGCCTGCAGGTGCCCTGGGCCACCGCCGAACGGCTCAAGAATTTCTACGGCGGGGTCGTCGCCACCGGCATCGACGACCGCGACCAGATCGAGATCGGCGGCGAGAGCGGCGATTGGGAGAAGGACCGGCGCACCGTCAGCCGCTCGGAACTGATCGGCATCATGCGGCCCCGGGTCGAGGAGATCCTCGAAGAGGTCCGCGCCTTGCTCGACGCGGCCGGGTTCGAACATCTGCCGTCGCAACAGATCGTGCTGACCGGCGGCGCCAGCCAGATCCCCGGGCTCGACGGGCTCGCGCCCAAGATCCTCGGCCAGCAGGCCCGCATCGGCCGGCCGCTGCGGGTGCAGGGCCTGCCGCAGGCCGCCACCGGGGCGGCCTTTGCCAGCGCCGTCGGGCTGTGCCTGTTCGCGGCGCATCCGCAGGACGAATGGTGGGATTTCGAAGTGCCCGCCGACAGCTACACGGGCCGCTCGCTGCGCTGGGCGGTGAAGTGGTTCAAGGACAACTGGTGAGGCGCTCCGCCGCCCGCCGCGACCCGGTGACAAACAAAACGGTTTCAACAGAAGGGAACAACCCATGTCCGATCTTTCCCCCGCCGCCTACGATGCCTTGGCGCATGCTGTCTGGGGCGGTCTCGCCGACGCCGGCATTGCCTACGAGCACCGGTTCGAGCTGGCCGAGGTGATCCTCGACGAGATGGTCGGCGTGTTCGCCGAAGAAGGCATCGAACTGGCCGGCGCCAAGCGCGCGATCCAGTTCGCCTTCGACGCCTCCCGCCGGGCCCCGGTTTCGGCCGCGTGAGGCGCGCAGGCCGGTGCGACCTGACGGACGGTGCCGCGATGGCGGCGCCCGGGCCGTGCCATCGGCGCCGCGGTGCGCGCGATTGCCGCGGTGGGCGGCGATGAAGCGCCGATCGCGCGTTCCGGGGGTGTCGCGCGGCCCCTCGGCACGACCTCGCGGGGCATCACGACAGGTTGGGGTCGGCGGCCCCGGAGCCCCAACATGTCCGATCCCGGGGCTTGCCGAATCTCGGTACTGCTGCCAAATAGCGTGTATCAGCTGGCGAGATTCCCCCACATTTGGGGGTTGCTCCAAGTTTTTTGAGTGACGCGCACTCCAAACGCCGCTAGATTCGGAGTGAGGTAGAACTCGCCCGAAGAGGCGGGACAGGGAAGGTGTAATGTCGCGCAGGCGAAAAAAAGGACAGGCGGAAAGACCATGACACTCAATCTTACGATGCCCGGCCAGCAGGACGATTTGAAGCCCCGGATCACGGTCTTCGGCGTCGGCGGTGCGGGTGGCAATGCGGTCAACAACATGATCGAAAAGTCCCTCGAGGGCGTCGATTTCGTTGTCGCCAACACCGATGCTCAGGCGCTCCAGCAATCGAAGGCGCCGAGCCGGATCCAGATGGGTGTGAAGGTGACCGAAGGGCTCGGGGCCGGCGCGCGCGCCAGCGTCGGCGCGGCCGCCGCCGAGGAGAGCATCGACCAGATCGTCGACCAGCTCGCCGGGGCCCACATGTGCTTCATCACCGCCGGCATGGGCGGCGGCACCGGCACCGGGGCGGCGCCGATCATCGCCCAGGCGGCGCGCGAGCTTGGCGTGCTGACCGTGGGCGTGGTGACCAAGCCGTTCCAGTTCGAAGGCCAGAAGCGCATGCGCCAGGCCGAAGAGGGCGTCGACGCGCTGCAGAAGATGGTCGATACGCTGATCATCATCCCGAACCAGAACCTGTTCCGGCTCGCCAACGAAAAGACCACCTTCACCGAAGCCTTCTCGATGGCCGACGACGTGCTCTACCAGGGCGTCAAGGGCGTGACCGACCTGATGGTCCGTCCGGGCCTGATCAACCTCGACTTCGCCGACGTGCGCGCGGTGATGGACGAGATGGGCAAGGCGATGATGGGCACCGGCGAGGCCGAGGGCGAGGATCGCGCGATCCAGGCCGCGGAAAAGGCGATCGCCAACCCGCTGCTCGACGAGATCTCGCTCAAGGGCGCCAAGGGCGTGCTCATCAACATCACCGGCGGGCACGACCTCACCCTGTTCGAACTAGACGAGGCCGCGAACCGGATCCGCGAAGAGGTCGATCCGGATGCCAACATCATCGTCGGCTCGACCCTCGACACCGCGCTCGAAGGCATGATGCGGGTGTCGGTCGTGGCAACCGGGATCGATGCTTCGGTCATGGCCAAGGATGTGCCGGCACCGCGCCGCCGGATGGCCGAGCCGCTGCACACGCCCGAGGACGTCGAACACAAGCTCGAGGCCGAGGCCCCGGCGGCGATCGCCGCGGCCGCCGCGATCGAGACCGGCCACCCTGTCGAAGAGGCCCGCGCACCGGAGCCGGGGTTCTGGGACGGCGACATCGAAGCCGCCGCCGCCGCCGAACGTGCGGACGCGCAGAACATCTTCTACGCCGAAGAGGCGGGCGACGACCTGCCGCCGCCGGCCTACCAGCCGCGGCCGCATCGCGCCGAGGAGACCGAGACCGTGGCCCAGTTCGTCGCCCCCCGGGCGCCGGAACCCGGCGCACCCTCGCTGGAAGCATTGCAGCGGCTCAAGGTCGCGGCCGCCCGGTCGAACCCGGCCCGGGCCGAACAGCCGATGGCGCAGCCGCAAACGGCCGCGGATGCACGCCCCCGGTTCGGGATCAACTCGCTCATCAACCGCATGACCGGCGGCCATCATGACCAGCCGGCCGCCGCGCCGCGTCAGCAACCGTCGCTGCACGGCGGTGCGGGCCGCGAGGACCCCGAACCCGACCCGGAGCATGAGCGTGTCGAAATCCCCGCGTTTCTGAGGCGTCAGGCCAACTGATCTGACCGCGATTATCTGGGCAAAGGGCCGGCGGTGACCGGCCCTTTTCTTTTGATCCCAGGAGGTTGGCCGGGGGGCGGGCGCCGCGCCGCCGGTCTGCGGCGCCGCGCGGATTTTCCGTCCCGAAACCATTTTGCCCCGCGATCAGATGTGCTAGGGATGATCAGGCTGTACCCGGCACCATCTGGTCCCGGGGTGAATCACTTTGGCACGGGGTGGGCGCGGACCATGCATGACATGCGGCGCGACAGGGATACGAGGATGGGGAAAACCGGAATCGGCGGAACCAGGCACTCAGGCGCCGGGATTCCCGGAACGGGCAGCCGCGCGCGTCGGGCGACCGGCACCATCGCCATGCTTGCGCTCGCGGTGGGGCTGTCGGCCTGCAGCCAGGGCCCGGGCGGCGGGGGCGGCGGCGGCTGGTTTTCCGACCTGTTTTCCAGCTCCGCGGTCGAAAAGAAGCCGATCGAGGCCTACACCGCCCAGGAAATCTTCCAGCGGGCGGAATACGATCTCGAAAACGGCGATTACGAAGAGGCGGCCGAATGGTTCGGCGAAGTCGAGCGGCTCTACCCCTATTCGGAAGTGGCCAAGCGGGCGCTGATCATGCAGGCCTATGTCCACCACAAGGATCACGCCTTCGACGACAGCCGCGCCGCGGCGGCCCGGTTCCTCGAGGTCTACCCCGGCGATGAAGAGGCGGCCTATGCGCAGTATCTCCTCGCGCTGAGCTACTACGACCAGATCGATGCCATCGGCCGCGACCAGGGCCTGACCTTCCAGGCGCTGCAGGCGCTGCGCGACGTGATCGAACGCTATCCCGAGACCGAATATGCGCGCTCGGCGATTCTCAAGTTCGACCTGGCCTTCGACCATCTCGCGGGCAAGGAGATGGAAATCGGTCGCTACTACCTCAAGCGCAAGAACTACACCGCCGGGATCAACCGGTTCCGGGTGGTGGTGGAGCAGTATCAGACCACCTCGCATACGCCCGAAGCGCTGCACCGGCTGGTGGAGAGCTATCTCTCGCTGGGGCTCACCGACGAGGCGCAAACCGCCGGCGCGATCCTCGGTCACAACTTCAAGTCGACCGAATGGTACGAGGACAGCTTCAGGCTGCTCACGGCCCAGGGGCTGAAGCCGGAAGCGAAGGGCGACAGCTGGCTCGCCGCGCTCTACCGACAGCTCATCAAGGGCGAGTGGTTGTAACGGTGCGTGCGAGCACGCACCCTACGACCTGAACAACGGCGCGACCATGCTGCGTAGCCTCGATATCCGGGACATGATCATCATCGACCGGCTGGACCTGGAGTTCCGGCCGGGTCTCAACGTGCTGACCGGCGAGACCGGGGCCGGCAAGTCGATCCTGCTCGACGCGCTGGGGTTCGTGCTCGGCTGGCGCGGGCGGGCCGATCTGGTGCGGGCGGGGGCCGAGCAGGGCGAGGTGGTCGCGGTCTTCGACCTGGAGCCCGGGCATCCCTGTCGCGCGGTCCTGGACGAGGCGGGGCTTCCGGGCGGCGACGAGCTGATCCTGCGGCGGGTGAACCGGGCGGATGGACGCAAGACCGCCTGGGTCAACGACCGCCGGGCCTCGGGCGAAGTGCTGCGCGCGCTTTCGGATACGCTGGTGGAGCTGCATGGACAGCAGGACGACCGCGGGCTGTTGAACCCGCGGGTCCACCGCACCCTGCTCGACGCCTTCGGCGGGCTCGAGCCGCAGGCCGGCGCCGTGCGCGCGGCCTGGGGGGCGTTGCGGGCCGCCGACAAGGCGCTGGCCGAAGCCGAGACCCGGCTGACGGCGGCGCGGGCGGAAGAGGATTTCCTGCGCCATGCCGGCGACGAGCTGTCGAAGCTCGCCCCGGGCCCGGGTGAGGACGCCGAGCTCGACGCCCGGCGTCGGATGATGCAGGCCGGGCAGAGAATCGGCGAAGATGTCGCCAGGGCGGCGGAGGCGATGGGGTCGGGCGAGGGGGCCGAGGGACGTCTCGGCGATGCGCTCCGGTGGCTCGAGAGCGTGGTCGCAAAGGCCGACGGGGCGCTGGAAGCCCCGATCGAGGCGCTCGGGCGGGCGCTTGGCGAGGTGGCGGAAGCCGTGGCCGGGGTCGAGGCCGCGCTCGAGGCGCTGGCGTTCGATCCGGGCGAGCTGGAGCGGGTCGAGGAACGATTGTTCGCGATCCGGGCGGCGGCGCGCAAGCACGGGGTCGCGCCGGACGAGCTGGGCGCCTTCGCCGACGACATCGCCGCGCGTCTCGCGGCGCTCGACAAGGGGGCGGAGGACATCGCCGCGCTGGCCGCCGCGCGCAAGGCGGCGCAGGAGAGCTACGATGCGGCAGCAGCGGCACTTTCGCGGGCGCGGCGCGCGGCCGGCACGGCGCTCGACGGCGCGATCAACGCCGAGCTCGCCCCGCTCAAGATGGACCGCGCGGTCTTCATGACCCAGCTTGCCGAGGCCCCGGCGGGGCCGGACGGGCGCGATTCGGTGACCTTCACCGTCGCCACCAACCCCGGCGCCCCGGCCGGGCCGCTCAACAAGATCGCCTCCGGCGGCGAGCTGTCGCGCTTCCTGCTGGCGCTGAAGGTCTGCCTGACCCGCGACGCCTCGGGGCTGACGATGATCTTCGACGAGATCGACCGCGGGGTCGGCGGGGCGACGGCAGACGCGGTCGGGCGCCGGTTGAAGGAGCTTGCCGAAGAGGGCGGACAGGTGCTGGTGGTGACCCACAGCCCCCAGGTCGCGGCCCTCGGGGCGCATCACTGGCAGGTGGCGAAGGCGGTCGAAGGCGGTGCGACCTTCACCCGTGTCACACCGCTGGACCGCGACGCGCGGGTCGACGAGGTGGCGCGGATGCTCTCGGGCGAGAACGTCACCGACGAGGCCCGGGCGGCGGCAAGAACGCTGCTTGCGGGCTAGGCGCGGGGAAAGGCGTTTCGAAACGCCTTTTGATGCGCTTTCGAAAGCGCATGGCGCCCGTGGCCAATGATGTTCGAAAATGACGAGGGGAGCGCCTTTTTTCGGGGTCGTTACCAAGAAAATGTTCGAAAAAGCTCTATTCTGATTTCGGCCCACGCCCGGTGAGCCAGCGCCACAGCGGCACCACGTCGAGCCCGGCGACGAGAATGCCCAGCGGGATCATCCAGAACCCGAGCACCGGCAGGAAACCGAAGACACCGCCGACGATCAGCAGCAGGCCGACCACGAGGCGCAGTCCGGGCGGCACATGGTCGCGGACCCAGATCCGGGTGCGCTCCACCCAGTCGCGGGGGTCGGGCGACATCGGCGCTAGGTCCCGGGCACGAGCTTGCCGGGGTTGAGGATGCCGTCGGGGTCGAGCGCGCGCTTGATCGCGCCCATCACCGTCCAGCCCTCGCCATGTTCGGCCGCCATGTAACCGAGCTTGCCCAGGCCGATCCCGTGTTCGCCGGTGATCGTGCCGCCGAGCCGCAGCGCGCGTTCCGCCATCCGGCCCGCGAGCCGCTTGGCTTCCGCGAGCTCCTCCGGGATGTCCGGGTCGACCAGAAGGATCGCGTGGAAATTGCCGTCGCCGACATGGCCGAGGATCGGCCCCGGGATCGGGCTCGCGGCGATGTCGGCGCGGGTTTCCTCGACGGCGTCGCCGAGCTGAGAGATCGGCACGCAGACATCGGTGACCAGCGCGGTCGCCCCGGGTTTGAGCCCGAGGCAGGCCCAGTAGGCATGGTGGCGCGCGGTCCAGAGCGCGGTGCGGTCTTCGGTCCTGGTGGCGAGCCGGATATCGGAGGCGCCGAAATCGGCCACCACGTCGGAGAAGCGTTTCGCGTCTTCCGCGGCGCCGATCTCGCTGCCGTGAAACTCGACGAAGAGATGCGGTGTCTCGGGCAGCTCGGTGCCGGAATAGGCGTTGACCGCGCGCACCGCGTCGGCATCGACGAATTCGATCCGCGCCATCGGAATGCCGATCTGGATCACCGCCGTCACCGCCTCGACCGCGGCGCCGATCTCGGTGAAGGCACAGACCCCCGCGACGATCGCTTCGGGCTGCCCGTGCAGCCTCACGGTGAGTTCGGTGATGATCCCGAGGGTGCCCTCGCTGCCGAGGAACAGCGCGGTGAGGTCGTAGCCGGCCGACGATTTCTTGGCCCGGCTGCCGGTGCGGATGATGCGCCCGTCCGCCAACACCACCTCGAGCGCGCGGATGTTCTCGCGGATCGTGCCGTAGCGCACCGAGGTGGTGCCGGAGGCGCGGGTCGCGGCCATTCCGCCGAGCGAGGCGTTGGCGCCGGGATCGACCGAAAAGAACAGACCGGTGGCGCGCAGCGCGCGGTTGAGCTCTTCGCGGGTGAGGCCGGGCTGGACCACCGCTTCCATGTCGCCCTGATGGACCGCGAGGACCCGCGCCATGCGGGCGAAATCCAGCGTGACCCCGCCCCGGACCGCGCTGGTGTGGCCTTCGAGCGCGGTGCCGGCGCCGAAGGCGATCACCGGGCAGCCCTGCGCGTGGCAGATGCTCAGGATCCGCGACACCTCCGCCGTGGTCTCGGGATAGGCGACGGCATCGGGCGGGGCCGGGGCGAAATGGGTTTCGGAGCCGCCGTGGGCCTCCAGATCGGACTTGGACCGGCTGAGCCGATCGCCTAGAACACTTGAGAGTTCGGCAATCGCAGTATCTATGGTCATTCGATCAACTCCATCCGCCGGACCCGGGGTAAACCAGTCCGGCGGATGTGTCGACAAATAGCACGACACCGGGGCGCGATGCGCAGGTTTTTGAAGCAACTCTTGTCCGGCCCGGTGGCGGCCCAGCGCCGCGACCTGGCCGCCAGCTGGCGCCGCATGGTCGAACGTGGCCCCGACAAGGTGCAGTTCTGGTTCATTGCCCTGGTGATCGGGATCGGCGCGGGCTTTGCCGCGCTGGGGTTCCGGCTCGGGATCGAACAGCTGCAGGCGCTGTTGTACCGCACCTCCGACATCACCCATCTGCACACCCATGCCGGCTCGCTGCCGTGGTACTGGGTGATGCTCCTGCCGGTGGTCGGCGGGCTGGTCGTCGGCGTGATCCTCAACTGGTTCACCCCCGACGGGCGGGTGCGCGCGGTGGCGGACGTGATCGAGGCGGCGGCCCTGCGCGACGGTCGGGTCGAGCGGCGCGCCGGGCTGGGGTCTGCGCTCGCCTCGTTCATCACCCTGTCGACCGGCGGCTCGACCGGGCGCGAGGGGCCGGTCGTGCACCTCGCCGCGGTGATCTCGTCCTGGGTGTCGCACCGGATCGCCGCCGATGGCATCACCGGCCGCGACCTGCTGGGCTGCGCCGTGGCCGGCGCGGTCTCGGCCAGCTTCAACGCCCCGATCGCCGGGGCGATCTTCGCGCTCGAGGTGGTGCTGAGGCATTTCGCCGTGCACGCCTTCGCGCCCATCGCCATTGCCAGCGTCGCCGGTACGGTCATCAACCGGATCGAGTTCGGCGGGGTGACCGAATTTGTCCTGCCGGCGCAGGGCGACGTTGCCTTCTACGTCGAATTGCCGGCCTTCCTGATCCTTGGCCTGATCTGCGGTGTGGTGGCCGTTGTGCTGATGCGGGCGATCTTCTTTGCCGACGAGCTGGGCAACAGGGTGCAGGCCGCCACCCGGCTGCCGCCTGTGCTCCGTCCGGCGCTGGCCGGGCTTCTGCTCGGGGTGATGGCGATCGGCTTCCCGCATATCATCGGCGTCGGCTACGAGACCACCTCGGCGGCGCTGACCGGTAACCTGCTGCTGCACGAGGCCATCGTCTTTGCCGCGCTCAAGGTGGTCGCGGTGGCGATCACCATGGCGGGGCGGATGGGGGGCGGGGTGTTTTCGCCTTCGCTGATGCTGGGCGCGCTCACCGGGCTGGCCTTCGGGATCGTCGCGACCGCGATCCTGCCGGATGTTTCGGGCACCGCGACACTCTACGCGCTCGCCGGGATGGGCGCGGTCGCGGCGGCGGTGCTCGGGGCGCCGATCTCGACCACGCTGATCGTCTTCGAACTGACCGGCGACTGGCAGACCGGGCTCGCGGTGATGGCGGCCGTGTCGCTTTCCTCGGCGCTCGCCTCGCGGCTGGTGGAACGCAGTTTCTTTCTGACCCAGCTCGAAAACCGCGGCGTCCACCTTGCCGCCGGGCCGCAGGCCTATCTTCTGTCGACGGTGCGGGTCGCGGCCGAGATGCGCAAGCTCGGCGCGACGGGGGCCGCCGGCGAGGCGACGCTCTGGGCGTTGATCGAGGACGGGATCTATGTCGATGGCAATGCCACGCTCGACGCGGCCATGGCGATCTTCGAGCAGACCGGCACGGAGGTCATCCCGGTGGTGACGATCGCGGGCGAAGGCGTGCCGCCCGAGCTCCGGGGCGCCCTGCACCATGTCGATGCGCTGAAGGCGTTCAACCGGGCGCTGGCGGCGACGGCGGCGGAAGAGCACAGCTGAGCGGGGGGGCGGCGGCGTCTGGCCCCGCGGTCGACCGGTTTCGGGCGCGACGGCAACCGCGTCGACATAGCTGGCTGGCCGGGAATCCAGGATTCCGGAATTCCGGAAAACCGGAATGCTGAAAGAGGAGATTATCGTTTTTAAAACAATGTTTTGCTGGCCTCTTGCCGCGGCCGGGGACGGCAGTGTCACGGTCCGTTTCCGCAGTTGGAACCTGGCGGCCCGTGGTGGCGTCCGGGCTTTCCGGGCTTTCCGGGCCCGGCTTTCCGTCGCGGATCGACCGACGCCCGTGCGGTCCGGACGCCCTGGCACCGAGACCGGCGCCGCTCCCCCCTGCGCGGTCCGCGGCCGGGGTGGATTGCCGCGCGCCACGGCCCGGGGTCAGATCTCCTCGACGGTCGCCTTGTCGGCAAAGAACGCGATATGCCCGGCGATCGCCGCGGCGCCTTCGGCGGGCGTCTCGTAGCTCCAGCCGGCATCCGCGATCGGGCCCGACTTCGCCTGGATCGAATAATAGGCGGCCTCGCCCTTGGTTTCCGAGGTGGTTCGGGTGGGCGAGGGGTCGAGCATCGCCATCGCCAGGTCTTCGCGCGGGAAGTAGATCACCGGCGCCAGCTTGCCCTCGGTGACCGCGAGCGCACGGCGGGTCTCGCCGAGCACGGCGCCGCCGGCCCGCACCACCCAGGTGCCCGGCATTTCGCGGATATGGATATCGTCGCTCATCATGTCCCCTCGTGTTCAGCAGTGGCTTTCATATCAGGTTTCCCGCCGGACGCGCGTGTCAAATCGGCGCACAGGCCGCGCGCAGCCAGTCCCGCGCGGCATCCGAGACCAGCGGGCCCACCTTCTCGAACACCTCGGCGTGATAGGTATCGAGCCAGACACGCTCGCCCGGGCTCAACATTTCCGCCACCACCAGCCGCCGGTCGATCGGCACGAAGGTGAGGGTCTCGAAGGCATACATCTCGCGGTCGTCGCCCTCGTCGGGCCGGTCGGCCCGGGTGACCGCGATCAGGTTTTCGATCCTTATGCCGAAGGCGCCGTCGCGGTAGTATCCCGGTTCGTTCGACACGATCATGCCGGGCTCGAGCGCCACTTCGCTCATCCGGCTGATCCGCTGTGGCCCCTCGTGGACGCTGAGATAGCTGCCGACCCCGTGGCCGGTGCCGTGGTTGAAATCGAGATGCGCGAGCCAGAGCGGGTAGCGCGCCAGCGGGTCGAGATCGCGCCCCGCGAGCCCTTTGGGGAACCGCACCCGGCTGATCGCGATCATGCCCTGGAGCACCCGGGTGAAGGCTTCCGCCTCGATCGCGCCGACCGGCCCGACCGGCAGGGTGCGGGTGATGTCGGTGGTGCCGTCGTCGTATTGGCCGCCCGAATCGAGCACCAGAAGCTCGCCGCGGCCCAGCGTGCGGTTGCTGTCGCGGGTGACCCGGTAGTGCATGATCGCCCCGTTGGGGCCGCTGCCGGCGATGGTCTCGAAGCTGATGTCGCGCAGCGCGCCGGTGGCCCGGCGCTGGCCTTCGAGCTCGACCACCATGTCGATCTCGGTGAGCGTGCCGGCATGGGCGGTGGCGTCGTACCAGGTGAGGAACTCGACCATCGCCGCCCCGTCGCGCAGATGCGCCCGGCGGGCGCCCGCCAGCTCGACCGCGCTCTTGCGCGCCTTCGGCAGGATGCAGGGATCGTCGCCCCAGGCGACCTCGATCCCCGCGGCCTCGAGAATGCGCGAGACCGCCAGCGGCGCGCTGGCCTTATCGACCAGGACCGGCCCGTCGAGCTCGATGAGACCGCTGTCGAACCGGACTTCGGGGTAGATGCTCACCTCGGCGCCGAAATGGTCGCCGATGCCCGCGGGCCGCGCCGGGTGGGTGTAGACATCGACCCGCGCATCGTCATGCAGGATCGCGAAGCCCTGGACGATGGGGATATGCGGGATGTCATCGCCGCGGATGTTGAGCAGCCAGGCGATGCTGTCGGACAGGGTCAGGACCGCGGCGCGCTGGCCGGCCGCGCGCAGGGCCTCGGCCAGGTTCGCGCGCTTTTCCTCATGGGAAAGTCCTGCAAATTCAACCGGGTGTACCCGAATGTCGCCATCCGGCGCGGCCGGGCGGTCGGTCCAGATCCGGTCGATGAGATTGTCCGTGGCCACCAGCGCGATCCCGGTGCCGTCGAGCGCCGCCTCGATCTCTTCGATCTCGCGCGCGCTGTGCAGCCAGGCGTCGAAGCCGACCCGTGCGCCACCGTCCAACCGCTCCGCCAGCCAGCCGCCGGGCTTCACCTCGGGCCAGTCCACCGGCGTGAACGCGCGAAGGTCGACCTGGCCGCGCACCTGGTTGCGGTAGCGCCCGTCGACGAAGACGCCCGCTTCGGTTTCCAGCGCGATGCAGAACCCGGCCGAACCGGTGAAGCCGGTGAGCCAGGCGAGCCGCTTGTCGGCATCGGCCACGTATTCGCCCTGGTGCGCATCGGCCCGCGGCACGATGAACCCCTGCACCCCCTCGCGCGCGATCTCCCGGCGCAGCGCCGCGAGCCGTGCCGGCCCCTTGCTCGGGTCCGCCCTGGTTTCGAATTCCTGGAACATCTTCGTCTCCATCCATACCCCGGCATTCCCCTTCGCCATGGCGAAAATACTCCGGGGGGTCGCTGTTGTCGCGCCATTGGTCCGAGCGACAATGGCGACGGGGCCGGCCCCGCTGGCTTCCTGTGTCGGCCTATCCCGCCCTGCGCAGCCCGAAGGCGCGCGCCCGTGCCCTGGGGTCGGGGTCGAACAGGCTCGCGAGCTGTTCGGTGATCGCCCCGGCGAGCTGTTCGGCATCGGTGATCGTCACCGCGCGGGCGTAGTAGCGCGTCACGTCGTGGCCGATGCCGATGGCCAGCAGCTCCACCTGCCGGCGGCGCTCGACCAGGCCGATCACGTCGCGCAGGTGTTTTTCGAGGAAATTCGCCGGGTTCACGCTGAGGGTCGAATCGTCGACCGGGGCGCCGTCGGAGATCACCATCAGGATCTTGCGCGCCTCGGGGCGGGCCACCAGCCGGCGGTGCGCCCATTCCAGCGCCTCACCGTCGATGTTTTCCTTGAGCAACCCCTCTTTCATCATCAGACCGAGGTGCGCCCGGGTCCGCCGCATCGGCGTGTCGGCCGCCTTGTAGATGATGTGGCGCAGGTCATTGAGCCGCCCCGGTGTCTGCGGCCTTCCCTCGGCCAGCCACTTCTCGCGCGCGAGCCCGCCCTTCCAGGCGCGGGTGGTGAAGCCGAGGATCTCGACCTTCACATCGACCCGCTCCAGCGTGCGCGCAAGCACATCCGCGGTGATCGCGGCGATCGAGATCGGCCGGCCGCGCATCGAGCCGGAATTGTCGATCAGGAGCGTCACCACCGTGTCGCGAAACTCGGTGTCCTTCTCGACCTTGAAGGAAAGCGGCGTGGTCGGGTTCGCCACCACCCGCGCGAGGCGCCCGGCATCGAGGATGCCTTCCTCGAGGTCAAACTCCCAGCTGCGGTTCTGCTGCGCCTGCAACCGGCGCTGGAGCTTGTTGGCAAGCCGGCTCACCGCACCCTTCAGGGGCTCGAGCTGCTGGTCGAGATAGGCGCGCAGGCGTTCGAGCTCGGCCGGCTCGGCCAGATCCTCGGCCCGGATTTCCTCGTCATGGGCGGCGTCGAAGACGGTGTAGTTCGGGTCGGCCTCCGATGGCGGCGGCAGCGCCGGGGGTTCGGGCGGCATGTCGGCCTCGGGCAGCTCGGCCTCGTCGCCCGAATCGAGCTCGGACAGCTCGTCCATCGTCACCTGGGCTTCGCTCTGGTCCTGTTCCTGATCCTGTTCGCGGTCGGCTTCGGCCTCCATGTCGTCGGCGCTGTCGGAGCCGTCGTCCTGCTGCTCTTCGTCCTGGTCCTGATCGTCGGCTTCGGCCTCGGCGTCCTCGTCTTCGTCGGTCGCGTCGGGGTCGTCGCCGAGCTGGTCGCCGTAGCCGAGATCGGCGATCACCTGGCGCGCGAGCCGGGCAAACCCCGCCTGGTCGGCGAGCACCTCGTCGAGCTTTTCGAAGGTATCGCCGGCCTCGCCCTCGATGAAGCCGCGCCAGAGATCCAGCACGGTATCGGCCCCGGGCGGCGGTTTGCGCCCGGTCGCGCGCTCGCGCAGGTAATAGCCCGCGGCCTCGGCCAGCGGTGCCTCGTCGGTCGAGGTCATCGTGTGATAGCCGCGTCGCGCCGCCTCGTCGCCGATCTTGTGGGCGATGTTGGCGGCGGTGCCCGGCATCCGGCGCGCGCCCACCGCCTCGCAGCGCGCCACTTCCATCGCCTCGTAGAGCGCGCGCGCCATGTCGCCCTGGGGGGCGAAACGGGCGTGGGTGGCATCGTCGTGAAACTTGTGGCGCAGCGCCAGCGCATCGGCCACGCCGCGCGCCAGCAGCACCTCGTCGCGCGACATCCGCCGGGTCACCTGCGGCAGGCGCATGGTCTCGCCCGACACACCGGAGGGGTCGACCGTGTAGGTCACGGAAAGCTCGCGGTCGTCGGCCATCACCTTGGTGGCCTCGGCGAGGGCCTTCTTGAACGGGTCGGCGGGGTTGTCGGCGGGTTTGGTCATGGCCGCGAGGATGCGGGAAAGGCCGGGCAGAGGCAAGCGCACTTGGGCCGGTGCGGGCGGGCATTTCCGGCGCCTTCCGGCTCAGCCGGCGCTCAGCCGGCGCTCAGTCGCGCGCCAGGCCCAGCACGCCTTCGCAGATCGCCTTGTCGTTGCGGTAGAGCGGGTCGTCGGGCAGCGAGCTGGGCCGCGCGGCGGGACCGAAGGCATCGAGATAGGCGCGGGTCAGATCGCCGGCGAGAAGATCGGCCGCGCGCACCGCGGCCGAGGCCGGCGGCAGGGTGAAATAGGCTTCCAGCGCCCATTCGAGCGGTTCTGCGGTGCCGGCATCGAGATCCCAGGCCGGGTTCGACCCATGGGTCCGCAGCCGGTGATAGAGCGCTGTCAGGAAAGACCGGCAGCGCGCTTCCGCGGCCAGCGGATCGCGCAGCGCCATCTCGACGGTGAGCAGCGGGAGCTGCTGCGGCGGGGTGTCGAAGGTGGCGGGGGTCGAGGATCGGGCGGGGAGGGCGAGGCTCAGCAGCGTGGCCATGACAGCTGCGGCCCGCGCGGCACGCCGGGGCCCGCCGGCAGTCCGGTCCTGCGGCGGGGGCAGTGTGACACCGGGGGCGGACGCCGCTGCGCGGCCTGTGTCAGGTGGCGGTCTCATGCGGGAAGGATGCGGGATGCGGCGGCCTGTGGCAACGGTTCTTGGCGGGTCAGGGGAGCAAAAGCTGTGTACAAGTCGCGATTTCCGCCTCGGCGCGGGCCAGGGCCCAGTCGCCGTCCTCACCCGCCTCGGCCCGTTTCATCAACCGTTCCCAGGCGAATTTCGCCTCGGTCTCGCGGGCCAGCGCCGCGGCGGCCTTGTCCGGCGCGACCGCGGCATCGAGCAGATCGCGCATGGTCTGGAACCGGGCCTCGGTCTCGGTCGAGGCCGGGTCGTCGGCGAGCCACTGGTGCTCCATCAACCCGGCCAGGCGCCCGGCGCAGGCCGCGAAGCGGTCGGCGAGGGGGGAAAGGCCGAGGGTCTGGGCCTGTGCTGTGGTTGCCAGGGCGAGAAGGAGGGCGAGGGCGCGCATGGGGGGAGTGTGCGCGCGACGAGAAACGACGTCAAACGCCACCCCTCCACGCGATCACCTGCGGCCTTCGATGTTGAAGACGTGCTCGACGACCTCAAAGGCAAGCTCGTGCAGGTAGGTTTCCTCGGTCGGCACGATCACCTGTCCGAGCCCGTTCGAAAACGCCAGTTGCGGGCGGTACTTGCCGCCGGTTCGGTAGTGTCCGCCGCCGTCGAACATCATCGCGAATCGGAACAGGAAACCGGCGGTGATTTCATGCGCCTTGGCTTTGGAGACCTTCTCGTCAAGCAATGTGTCGGCCAGCTCTGCCGCTGCGTCGAAGGCGAACGTCTCGAACAGGTGGTGGTAGTCGGGGCTGTCCACAGTCAGAGGCAGGCGCGCCATCGTATCACCCCAGCGCCGCACTCGCAGCAGACTCCGGCAGTTCCTCGTCGAAACAGCGCTGGTAGAACTCGGCGACCGTCTGGCGCTCCAGCTCGTCGCATTTGTTCAGGAAGGTCAGCCGGAAGGCGTAGCCGATCGAGCGGAAGATCTCGGTGTTCCAGGCCCAGTTGATCACCGTGCGGGGCGACATCACCGTCGACAGGTCGCCGTTCATGAAGGCCGTGCGGGTGAGGTCGGCGACGGTGACCATCTGGCTCACCTGCTTGCGGCCCTTCTCGGTGTTGAAATGCGGCGCTTTCGCCAGGATGATCGCCACCTCGGCGTCGTGGCGCAGGTAGTTGAGCGTCGCCACCAGCGACCAGCGGTCCATCTGCGCCTGGTTGATCTGCTGCACCCCGTGGTAGAGCCCGGTGGTGTCGCCGAGGCCGACCGTGTTGGAGGTCGCGAACAGGCGGAAATACTTGTGCGGGGTGATGATCTCGTTCTGGTCGAGCAGGGTGAGCTTGCCGTCATGTTCCAGCACCCGCTGGATCACGAACATCACGTCGGCGCGGCCGGCGTCGTATTCGTCGAAGACGATGGCGACCGCGTTGCGCAGCGCCCAGGGCAGGATGCCCTCGTGAAACTCGGTCACCTGCTTGCCGTCGCGCAGCTTGATCGCGTCCTTGCCGATCAGGTCGATCCGCGAGATGTGGCTGTCGAGGTTGACCCGCACCGCCGGCCAGTTGAGCCGGGCCGCGACCTGTTCGATATGGGTCGATTTGCCGGTGCCGTGATAGCCCTGGATCATCACCCGGCGGTTGTGGGAGAAGCCGGCGAGAATCGCCAGGGTGGTGTCGGGGTCGAACTTGTAGGTCGGGTCGAAGTCGGGCACCCGATCGGCGCGCTCCTCGAACCCCTTGACGACCATGTCGGTGTCGATCCCGAACGTCTCGCGGACCGAGATATCTTCGGTCGGTTTCACAGACATGTCCATCGTTCGTCCTTCTCGTCTCTCGCGCGGGTACCGCCCGTTGGTGCCCGAATAATTAGGGGCGCGCAAGAGGCGGGGGTGCGATCCGCGGCCCGCCGTGGCGACACGTTCGCGCGCGCGGGCGCCGCCCCGGCCGAGGGCGGAGTGCAGGCGACTTGCGGACTGGAAATCCCCTCCCGGATTTGCTCAACTCGCCCCGGGCGAAGGACACACCATGCTTGATCTGTTTCGAGACCTCTACAACGGCCACTCCGGCCGGGCGCATCGGTTTCGCTACGCCCTGCTCGGCTTCGACATCGTCACCATCGGTTTCGTCATCGTCACCTCGTTCTTCGAACACACCAGGACCGTCGAGATCGTCGATGCCCTGTTCGGGGTGCTGATCCTCGCGGATTTCCTCATCCGCCTGGCGATCGAACCGAACCGGGGCCGGTATTTCCTGCGCTTCGCCGCCTGGGCCGACATCATCGCCGTGATATCCTTCCTCGCCCCGATTGCCGGCGAGGGCTTCGGTTTCCTGCGGGTTCTGCGCACGCTGCGGCTCTTGCACACCTACCAGCTCACCCTGCGGCTCAAGCAGGATTTCCGCTATTTCCGCGACCACGAGGATGTCATCCTCGCCACCGTCAACCTCGGCGTCTTCCTGTTCGTGATGACCGGGCTGATCTATGCCACCCAATACGGCCACAACCCGCAGATCGGCAATTATGCCGATGCGCTCTATTTCACCGTCACCACCCTGACGACGACCGGCTTCGGCGACATCACCCTCCAGGGCACCGGCGGGCGTCTGCTCGCGGTTGCGGTGATGATCGTCGGCATCACCCTGTTCCTGCGCCTCGCCACCGCGCTGTTCCGTCCGTCGAAGGTGAAATACACCTGCAAGTCCTGCGGGCTGAAGCTGCACGACCCCGACGCGGTCCATTGCAAGCATTGCGGCACGGTGGTGAAGATCGAGACCGAGGGGCTGTGAGGCCGGAGGTCGCTGCGGCGGGTTTGTGCCGGGCGTAGTCCGGGCGTTGAGTGGTAACGCCAGGGCGAAGGGGCAAGGCGGCGGGCAGGGCGGTCGGCCGGCGTGTTCACGCCCCCGTGCGTTGTCGCGCGCGGGCGCGGGTGGTAGCTCCTTCGCCATGAAACATGCCGTCGTCTTCGCCGTTCTTGCCGCCGCCACGCCTGCCGTTGCCCAGGACGGCCCGCCCTTGCGCGACCCGGGATCGGTACCGCTGCCGGTTGCGGTCGATGCACAGCTTCGGCTCGGCTCGGCGGTGCCGTTCGAGCGGTTCGGGGCGGAATACGACCGGCTGGCGGTGACCGGGGCGCTGCCGGTCATCGGGCCGGGGGCGACGCTCGAGATCCGGGCGGCGGCGGACCGGGCGCGGGTGTTTCTGGCCTATGCCCAGTTCGACCTCGACGGCGACGGCGCGGTCAGCCGGGCCGAGTACGACGCCCATGCCGACCTCACCTGGGGCACCGGGCTCGGGGCGCGCGAGGTCGAGATCCTCGAGGCGGAATGGGCGCGCGCCGACACCGATGCCGACGGGGCGGTGACGCTCGACGAGATCCACGCGCTGGCGCTGGCGATGCATCCGGTGCCGGTGACCGGGCCGCTGGGGCCCGAGGCGCGTGCGATGCTGCTGATGGACCTCGACAACGACGGCTTCGTCGACTGGGCCGAGGTGGAGGCCGTGCTCGAGGCCCGGCGGCCCTGACGCCAGCCGAGGCTCGCCCGGCGCCAGAGATTGTCCCGAAACGCGCGCGATATCAACATGTTCGGCAGCATTCTTCACAGAGGCGCCGCGCTTCGAACCGGTGCGAAACGCGCGCGGCCTCGCGCAGACGTGAACGGTCGCGCCGCGCCGCCCCCTGTATGCCTGTGCGGAGCCCGAAACAGGAGACCGGCGCGATGATCCATCACCTTACCCCCATTCTCTCCCCCCGCGTGCTCGCCCTCTGTGCGCTGATGATGCCGGCGGTGCCGGCGTTGGCGCAATCCGGTGGCGGCATGATGCACATGCCGGGCGGCCACATGCACGGCGCGGACGGAACCGGCCATGACGAGTTCATCATGCCGGGGCTCCGCGGGCGCGACGCGTCGCCCGAGGAGAGCGCGGAGCTCGCCTTCATGTTTCGCAATTTCCCCGGGCTGAACCGCGAGGTCGAGCTGTTGCCCGACGGGATCCGGACCTACACCTGGTCGGACCAACCGGAGCTGGCGGCGGTCCTGGTCGCCCATGTCGGCGGCATGCTCCAGCGCGTCGACGAGGGGCGCGACCCGCAGGTGTTCATCCAGTCGCCGACGCTCGACATCCTGTTTCAGCGCGGCGAGACGATCACGACCGAGATCGAGACCACGGAAAACGGCATCTGGGTGACCCAGACCTCGACCGACCCGGAGGTGGTCGCGGCGTTGCAGACCCACGCGGCAGAGGTAAGCGACATGGCGGCGCGGGGCATGCAGGCGGTGCACGAGATGATGATGCAGCGGGCCGCCGCCGCCGGGCAATAACGCCGCGCGCCCATCGGACGGCCTTGAGCGTCGATGGCATGGTGCTCCGCGAGGTCGCGGAGGGCAGGCGCGACCGCGCCGACCGAGGCCGACATCGGCGCACGGCCCGCGAAGCGGCGGTGATGTGCCGGACGGGCGCGCTTGCGGTCGCGTATCACCGCTACCCGCGATCGTCCGCCATGACCGACGGCGTGCCGTACGGCGGTGATCGGCAGGTCGACGCCCGGCCTCAGGCCGGCTCGACCGCCGGGCCGAGCGCCCCCAGCGCGCCGGCGTTGCGACAGGCCCAGTCTTCCAGCGTTTCGAGCGGGCGGCCCAGCACCGCGGCCGCATCGCCCGGAGCAGGCTCGGACCCGACGAACCGCGGTAGAAAATGCAGCAGCAGCATCACGCCGATCCAGCTCCAGGGCATGCCGCGGTGGCGGCAATGCAGGAGGTACCCCGGCAGGCTGGCCGGGACGTACCGGAACCGCGTGCCCGCGGCGCGGTTGACGATGTCGAGGGCCTGTTCGAATCCGAGTGGCCGCCCGCTCGCCACACAGACCGCGCTGCGGTCGGTCGCGCCGGTGAGCGCGGCGCTCACGACAGCGGCAATGTCGCGCACGCTGACCCAGTCGAGCGCCAGGCGCCCGGCCGGAAGGTAGACCGTCGCGCTGCGGTCAAGCTCGGTCGCGAGCGTGGTCAACAGGTTCTCCATGAAATAGGCCGGCCGCACGAAGGTGTGGGCGAACCCCATGTCGCGGATTGCGGCCTCGATCTTTGCGTGCGGCAGGTATGACCGGGTCTCGGCCCCCTGGACCGAGAGGAACACGATGCGCGTGCGGCGGTCGTGGGGCGCGAGGAAACGGCGGAACGGCGCGGGGTCGGCGATATGCGGCGGGCGCATCAGAAAGATCGCGTCGAAGCCCCGGGCCGGGCCGGTGCCGGCCGCGAGATCGACGGCCGCGGTGGCGATCCCGTCGGGCAGCAGCGCAGACGCGGGGTCGCGGACACCGGCCACCAGAGTATGATCGCTGTCCTTGAGCGCCGCGATCACCGCCGATCCGACGTTGCCGGTCGCGCCGGTGATCAGGACGTCCATCCGCGTCTCACTTGAAGTTGCGGCTTTCCTTGATCTGGTCCCAGGCCCAGACGACCTCCTGGAGCTGTTCCTCCTGGCTTCGGTCGCCGCCGTTCATGTCGGGATGCAGCACCTTGATCAGCTTCTTGTAGGCCTTGCGCACCTCGGCCTTGGTCCAGCTGTCCCTGGCCTCGAGGATTTCGATCGCGCGCCGCTCGGTGGGGGGCAGTTTCCGGTTGCCGGTAACGGCCCGCCCCGGATTGCGGGTGGCGTTTTCGCCCAGCACCTGGTGCGGGTCGTCGACGCCGAGACGGCTCCAGGCGCGCTCCTCGGCCGATTTCTTGAACGGCTTGGTCTCGCGTTCCCAGACCCTGTCCTTCTGCGCCTGTTCCTCGATCTCTTCCTCGGTGACGCCGTTGAAGAAGTTCCACTTCAGGTTGTATTCGCGCACGTGGTCCTTGCAGAACCACTTGTATTCGTCGAGCTCGTCGGGGCTCTTCGGCGCCCGGTACTGGCCGAGCTCCGGACAGCCCGGATGCTCGCAGGCCCGCTGCGAGGTTTCGAAAGCCCCCGACATGCCGCGCTTGCCTCGGGTCTTCTTCTTTTTCGAGGCCGACACCGAAATGTCGAAGCCAAAGGGGTCGGACTTGTCCATGTATCCACTCTTTTCGACTCGGACCCGGGAGTTTAGAACATCTGGCGAAGGTTTGAAGAGGGGGGACGATAAAAATGAGCCTGGATGCCGAAATCAGCGCAAAACTGCAGGCGGCCTTCGCCCCGACCGCCCTCGAAATCGTCAATGAGAGCCACAAGCACGCGGGCCACGCCGGGCACGACGGGTCGGGGGCGAGCCATTTCCGGGTGCGGATCGTCGCACCCGGGTTCGCCGACATGAGCCGGATCGAGCGCCATCGCGCGGTGCATGCGGCGCTGGGCCCGGAGATCACCGGCCGGATCCACGCGCTGGCGTTGGAGATCTCGGGGTGAACCCGGCCCGCGGGCCCGCGCGAAAGGGCGGACCATCGGTCCGGTCGGGAGGCAGGGGGCGGTAGCGACCCCGTTCCCGGCAGCACCCGGGGTCGGGGCCAACGCCCGGGTTCCTGCGCGACCGGGGGGCGGCGCGGTCGGTCAGACGATCACCCGGCGCGATGGCACGGCACGTCCGGCGCAGGGTATTGCCGGTCTGGCGGGATCCGTTCCTCCGGCCGGACACCGCCACCGAGGCATGCCGGAGAAGGCGCCGGCAGGCCCGACCGCAGCCGTTGGCGCCGCGGCGCTTACCCCGGGGGCTCGCGGCCTGATTGTCCCGGATCCCGCGCGGGATCCGTCGCAGGCATCGCGCCGGGTTCCGGGGCTACTCCGCCGCCAGGTCCTTGCGGCTGGCCGACAGGGCCGGTCCGGTCCGTGTCGCCGACATCTCCTGCGCTGCGCCGGCCGAGGGCAGTCGCGGGGCCCGTGCCGCGGCGATCTCGTTCTCGATAAGGCTGCTGAGACCGGAGCTTTCCGCCGCGCGCGGGGCCGGATCTGCGGCCGGTCCGAGCGCGACCGCAGGGCCGGGCTTGCGGGCGAGCGCGGGGTCGGAGGTGGCCGCCTCTTCGGCGACCTCGACCGCACGGCGGAACACCAGCATGTTCTGATAGACGGTCGTGCGTCCGGTCAGCCCCTGGCGCTCTTCGGCGGGGAGGGTGTCGGTGCGCAGGTATTCCCAGCCCTCCTCGGCGAGCGCGTTGATCGCCGTTTCGAGCGCATGGGCGAAGCGGTCGGCCGGGGTCTTCACGCCCCTGATCTTGCGACCCCGGGTCGGCGCCGGCACCACCTTGTATTCAAACATCATTCTGTCCGTCCTTCGACTTGCACAAATGCAACCTTATCTGATCGCGGCGGCGCTGTCCAAACCCGTTTGAGCGACCCGCGCGCCTGTGGCCGAAAAGCGCGCACGGGGGGCGAACGGCGGGGCGCAGGAATGGACAGAGCCATGGCGGTCTCGCCCGCCGGCGCGCCCGGGCGCGTCTGAACCGGCGCTTCGGCGCGTGATTAATGCCGCGCATCACCTTGGAACATATGAATAATACCGGAGAACCGGAAATCCGGAATACCGGATTCCCGGATATATAGAAGTATGAATATGGTACTCCGCAGCTTTTCCGGAAAGACACCGATGTTGGCCGGGTTTCGCAGCCGGTTTTGGGGCTCGAGCCTATCTCGAAACGCTTTCCCGCCGCGGGATGCCGATGGCCTTGCCGGCGCCTTCCGGCATCTCCGGAAGCCCATGCCGGGCGGCGAAGGCGTCGAGCCCCTCGGCGATGTCGGGCGGGAAGGGCGCGACGCGCGGCCCCGACATGTCGATATGCAGCGCCAGGGTCTCGGCGGTCGCGGCGATGAACCCGTCCTCGGCGTGGATCTCCTGCCAGGTGTGAAACCGCTTGGCGTCGTGATCGAGCAGCCAGGACTGCACCCGAACGGCCTGGCCGAGGTGCAACTCCTGCAAATACCGGATCTTGATCTCGCCGGTATAGGAGGTGCAGCCCCGGGTCTTCGCATAGGACGCGCCCAGCCCGATCTGTTCGTAGAACTCATCCGCCGCCCGGTCGAACAGCGCCGAGTAGAATGCCATGTTCATATGGCCGTTGTAGTCGATCCACTCGGGAACGACCTCCATGATCCGGGAAACGTGGGGCGTGCTCATGCGGGGGGCTCCGGTTTTCGGGTGAGCCTAGGGCAGGACCTCGCGAGAGGCAAAACGGATGTTGGGGGCGACGACGGAAAACAGACGCAATGCCTCCCCGTCTCGACTAGGCTGCGAGGATTGGGCGCGATTTGCGCCGTTTCGATGCGCCCGGGCTCCCGTTCATCTTGTCAAATCTGTTCTCCGTGCTGCGCCGGGTGTCCGCATCCAGGAGGAAAGAATGTCCGTTTCACTCATTGCCCTCGGTCTCCTGATGGGCGCCGTCATTTCGATTTATCTGCCGATGATCTCGCAAACCGCACGTCTGCTCGGGTCGGGGCCAATGGCCAACGTCCCGTTTTTCTTCATCGCCTTCGCATCCTCCGTCGTCATCGCGCTGGTGACCGGCAGCCGCTCGGCGGCGTTCGGCAAGATCGGCACCTTGCCACCCTGGCTGTTGACGGCCGGGATCATGAGTGCCGGGATGATCATCGGATCGAGCTTCCTCATCCCGCGGATCGGGCTCGGCACGTTCTTCGTTCTTCTGGTGTCGGGGCAGGTGATCGCGGGGATGGTGTTCGGCCAGCTGGGCCTGTTCGGGGCACCAGCGACCGCGCTCAGCCTTGGCAAGGTCGCCGGCGCCGGGCTGGTGATTGCCGGCGTCTGGTTGGTGACCTTCCGGTGAAGACCGGCGGCGCCCGGTCCTGTCCAGTCGCCGCGCCTGTCGGATCTGCGCCGACGGGACGCCAGAGCCCGGATTGACCGAGGTCATCGAGAGACGCGCGACGACGTGCTAGGCTGCTTGTGCGAATGCCGAAAGGGAGGCCAGTATGATGGGTGCTCTCTTCGATCCTCAACGCGTGTTGTCGCGCGCGAACTGGCGAGCCGGCGTTCTTGTCCTTTGCATCACGGGCGCCACAATGACCGCGGCCGGGGCCGAGACGCTGGTGGAAACGGTCCACCCGAACCGGCTCGACGTCGGAACGTCTTCTTTGGGCGTCCTGCTCACACAGCCGATGCGCGCCCCGGACGTGAGTGCGATGGACCGGGCAGCATATCGGGCGGCAATCGAGGGGTCCTATGCGGGTACGTCGGGGGACCGCCTGGCGCGCGATCTGTTGACCAGCCTCGACACGGTGCAGACCAACGTCCTGATGAGCGAAACGTTTCGCGCTCTCGGCCTCGACATCGGATCTTCAAACCAGATCATCCACCACGAGGATGGCTCGGTTTCGGTGTTGGAGCCCAGTGAGGCGCTCCATGGCTACCTGCTCACCCAGGAGGTGACCTCGACGTTGTTGTCGACGGTTGGAACGGCGGAGATCGCACAAGGCGACACCGTCCTGACGGTCGCTGGTCGCTGCCCGTTCGGCGACGGACCGGGTCGGCTCTCCGGCCTCGGCCTCGCGGTCGAGATACGCCGGGCGCAGGTGCCGCTGCTGTTCTGCATTCCGGGATCCGAGACGCTCTATTGTCTGGCCTCGGAGCCGACCAGGATTACCTTGCGGATCGAACAAGACGGGAACACGCTGGAATTCGGCTACGGCGAGCGCGGGGTCAACTCGGAGGTCTACGAGGCCGCAATCGGTGACGGACCGGCGCTGCTGAAGGGCGCCAACTGGGCGGATTGCGAGATCACGATCGCACGCCCCTGAGATCTGATGTCACAACCCCAGTTTCGCCGCCACGATCTCGTTGACCGCCTTCGGGTTGGCCTTGCCGCCGGTGGCCTTCATCACCTGGCCGACGAACCAGCCGGCGAGCTTCGGGTTGGCGCGGGCCTTCTCGACCTGGGCCGGGTTGTCGGCGATGACCTGGGCAACCGCGGCCTCGATGGCGCCGGTGTCGGTGACCTGGCGCATCCCCCGGGCCGCGACGATCTCGGCCGGGTCGCCGCCCTCGGTGTAGACGATCTCGAACAGGTCCTTGGCGATCTTGCCCGAGATCTCGCCCTTGGCGATCAGCGCGATGATGCCGCCGAGCTGGGCCGGGCTCACCGGGCTCGCGGCGATGTCGCGGTCGTCCTTCTTCAGCCGCCCGAACAGCTCGTTGATGACCCAGTTGGCGGCGAGCTTGCCGTCGCCGGCCGCGGCCACTTCCTCGAAGAACCCGGCCGCGTCCACGTCTGCCGTGAGCACGCCGGCGTCGTATTCCGACAGGCCGAAAGTGGTCACGAACCGCGCCTTCTTCTCGTCCGGCAGTTCCGGCAGCCCGGCAGCGATCTCGTCGACCCAGGCCTGTTCGATCTCCAGCGGCAACAGGTCGGGGCAGGGGAAGTAGCGGTAGTCGTGCGCCTCTTCCTTCGACCGCATCGACCGGGTCTCGCCCTTGTCGGGGTCGTAGAGCCGGGTTTCCTGCACCACCTCGCCGCCGTCTTCGAGGATCGCGATCTGGCGCCGCGCCTCGAAGTCGATCGCGGCCTGGATGAAGCGCATCGAGTTCATGTTCTTGATCTCGCAGCGGGTGCCGAGATGGCCGAAATCCTGGGTCTCCATGTAGCGCTCATAGGCGCCCGGGCGGCAGACCGAGACATTGACGTCGGCGCGCAGGGAGCCTTCCTGCATGTTGCCGTCGCAGGTGCCGAGATAGCGCAGGATCTGGCGGATCTTCTGGACATAGGCCGCCGCCTCCTCGGGGCCGCGGATATCGGGGCGCGAGACGATCTCCATCAGCGCCACCCCGGTGCGGTTGAGATCGACGAAGGACATGTTGGGGTCCATGTCGTGGATCGACTTGCCGGCATCCTGTTCGAGGTGGATGCGTTCGATCCGCACCCGGCGCGCGATGCCCGGCCCCATGTCGACGATCACCTCGCCCTCACCGACGATCGGGTGGTAGAGCTGGCTGATCTGGTAGCCCTGCGGCAGGTCGGGGTAGAAGTAGTTCTTGCGGTCGAAGGCGCTGACGAGGTTGATCCTGGCCTTGAGCCCCAGCCCGGTGCGCACCGCCTGTTCGACGCAGTATTCGTTGATGACGGGCAGCATGCCGGGCATCGCCGCATCGACGAAGGCGACGTTGGAATTGGGCTCGGCGCCGAAGGTCGTCGAGGCGCCGGAGAACAGCTTGGCCTTGGAAGTGACCTGGGCGTGAACCTCCATCCCGATCACCAGTTCCCAATCCTCCTTGGCCCCGGCGATGCGGGCGGGTTTCGGGGTTTCGAAGGCGAGATGGTCGAGCATGGGCCTGTCCTCGTGTGGGTCCTCGTGCGGTTCTAGGACAGGGCAGAGAGGGCGGCAAGGGGCTCGGTCCTGGCCAAAGCGGGCGGATTCTTGCCGAAATCGAACCAATCAAACAGCCCACGCTTGCCCGGAGCGGGAGAATCGCGCTCTTGCGGAGGGAATGAAACGTCCGGGGGGACGGAGATGATTTTGAAAAACGTGAGTTTTGCCGCGATCCTCGTGGCATTGTCGGGCTGTGCCGCGGGCGAGTTCGACCTGAAAATGGACACATCCTTCTCGACCAAGAACGCGCCAGCCGCGGAGCAGTCGATGCGCTGGGACCAGATCCCGTCGTCGGCCGCCTGGACCGAGGCGACGCTTGCCGCGCTCGACGACCATGGTCAGAACCTGGTCAACACCACGCCCGCCGACATCAAGTCCTGGTGCCCGGGCTACGTCAAGGCGGGCGAAGAGGGGCGCAAGGCATTCTGGACCGGGCTGCTGTCGACCCTCGCCAAGCACGAAAGCACCTGGCAACCCGACGTCGTCGGTGGCGGCGGGCGCTGGTTCGGCCTGGTGCAGATCGCGCCGGCCACCGCGCGCGGCTACGGCTGCGCGGCAGGATCGGGCGAGGCCCTGAAGGACGGATCGGCGAACCTGTCCTGCGCGGTGCGCATTCTCGACACGACGGTGCCGCGCGATGGCGTCGTCAGCGCGGGCATGCGCGGGGTGGCGGCCGATTGGGGCCCATTCCACCAAGCGTCGAAACGCGAGGACATGCGCTCCTGGATGCTGGCCCAGCCCTACTGCGCGAGCTGACCGGTCCCGACTACGGGGTTTGGCGGTTGTCGACGGCGCCGGCCGACCCCTTTCCCATCGCACATCCGAGGTAGCACATGTGACACATGTGCTACCTTTTCGTGCGCGTCCGGAGGGTGCCCGGGACGGCGCGGCGCGCCGCCCCGCGGAAGTGGTCAACCGCCGAGGATTCTTCCAACCATTTCAGAGGTGTCGCGGCTGAGGTTATCGGCCCGCGAGATCCGCGTGAGCTGGTCGCGCATCATGCCCTTGCGGTCGCCGTCGTAGCGCGCCCAGGTCTCGAAGGCGGAACACATCCGCGCGGCGATCTGGGGGTTCTTCGGGTCGAGCTTGACGATCCAGTCGGCGAGCAGCCGGTAGCCGGCGCCGTCCTTGGCGTGGAAGCCGGCGGGATGCATCGCCAGCGCGCCGAAGACCGCGCGGAACCGGTTCGGGTTGGCCATCGAGAAGGCCGGGTGGGCGGTCAGCGCCTCGGCCACGCCGGCGGCCTTTTCCGGCGCGGCATGGGCCACCTGCATGGCGAACCACTTGTCCATCACCAGAGCGTCGTCATGCCAGCGCGCTTCGAACGCCGTGAGCGCATCGGCGCCCCTGTCGGCGTCGAGCAGGCAGCCGAGCGCGCCGAGCGACAGCGTCATGTTGTCGGCATCGTGAAACAGCGTCGCCGCCGCCTGGCCGCCGTCGAGCCGCGTGGTGAGCTTCAGGAGCTCGAGCGCCAGGGCCCGCTTGCCGGATTGCTCGGCATCGGGCTGGTACGGCGCATCGACCACCATCTCGGCCGAAAGCCGGGGCAGGCTGTCCTGCAGGTGTTCGGCGATCTCCTGGCGCAGCGTCTCGCAGGCTTCGTGGATCGCGTCCGGATCCGGCGTGAGGCCGGCGTCGGCGAGGGTCTGGGCCAGGTCGTCCTCGCCCGGCAGGCGCATCGCGAGCGCCCGGAAGGCCGGGTCGGCACCGTCGTCGCGCAGCATCGTGGCGAGCGCATCGAGGTAGAGGCCGAGCGGTGGTTCCGCCCCGGTGACCATCGCCGTCAGCACTTCCTTGGCCAGCGACCGTCCCGCCTCCCAGCGATTGAAGGCATCGGTGTCATGGGCGAGCAGGAAGGCGCGTTCCTCGGGCGGGCTCGTGCGCGCGAGGATCACCGGCGCCGAGAAATTGCGCAGGATCGAGGGGGTGGGCCGGGCGCCGAGGCCGCGCAGGCGGAAACTCTGGCGTGTTTCGGTCACTTCCAGCACCCGGGTCGGCACCACCTCGTCGCCGTTCGGACCGAGGAGCCCGACGGCCACCGGGATCACCATCGGCTGCTTGTCGGTCTGCCCGGGCGTCGCCGGCAATTCCTGCCGGAAATGAAGCGTGTAGATGCCGTCGTCCCAGTCGTCCGTGACATGCAGCCGCGGCGTGCCCGCCTGTTTGTACCAGAGCTTGAACTGGGTCAGATCGCGTCCCGTCGCCACCTCGAAGACCGTGAGCCAGTCGTCGATGGTGCAGGCCTGGCCGTCGTGACAGTCGAAATACAGATCCAGCGCGGCGCGGTAGCCCTTGGGACCGACCAGCGTCGCCAGCATCCGGATCACCTCGGCGCCTTTCTCGTAGATCGTCGAGGTGTAGAAATTGTTGATCTCGACGAAGCTGTCGGGCTGCACCTGGTGGGCGAGCGGGCCGTTGTCTTCGCGGAACTGGCGCACCCGCAGGCTGAGCACGTCTTCGATCCGCTGCACCGCCGCCGAGCGCATGTCGGCCGAGAAGCACTGGTCGCGGTAGACCGTGAGCCCCTCCTTCAGCGACAGCTGGAACCAGTCGCGGCAGGTGATCCGGTTGCCGGTCCAGTTGTGGAAATACTCATGCGCGACGATCCCCTCGATGCGGGCGAAGTTCGCGTCGGTCGCGGTGTCCGGGCTCGCCAGCACCGCGGAGGTGTTGAAGATGTTGAGCCCCTTGTTCTCCATCGCCCCCATGTTGAAATCGGACACGGCGACGATCTGGAAGATGTCGAGATCGTATTCGCGTCCGTAGACCTCCTCGTCCCACGTCATCGACTTCTTGAGGCTTTCCATCGCCCATTCGGTCTTGTGCTCGTCGCCGCGCCGGGTCCAGAGCTTGAGCGCCACGTCCTTGCCGGACCGGGTGGTGAAGCGGTCGTCGCGCGCGACGAGGTCGCCGGCGACGAGGGCGAAGAGATAGGCGGGCTTGGGCCAGGGATCGGTCCATTCGGCCCAGCCTTCGCCGGCGCCCGTCGGGTTGCCGTTCGACAAGAGCACCGGCTGGTCGCCCTCGATCCGCACCGTGAACGGCGCCATCACGTCGGGACGGTCGGGATAGAAGGTGATCCGGCGGAAGCCTTCGGCCTCGCACTGGGTGCAATACATGCCGTTCGACAGATAGAGCCCTTCGAGCCTCGTGTTGTCGGAGGGGTCGATCTCGACCTCGGCCTCCCAGGTGAAGGGCGCGTCGGGCACCTCGGCCGTGAGCCCGTCGGCGGTGACGTCCGGAACCAGTTCGACACCGTCGATCTTCGACCAGATCAGCCGCAGGTTCTCGCCGTGGAGGAAAAAGTCGCGCGCGGTCGCTTCCGGGTTGGGGCGGAACCGGATCCGCGAGATCACCCGGGTCTCGTCTTCGCTGAGCCGGAAGGTGAGATGCACATCGTCGACCAGGTAGGCGGGCGGGGTATAGTCGGCGAGGTAGATCTTCTGGGGGGAGGTGTCTTTCATCGGGCGTCCTTTCCGGCTGCTGCCGGCAAGGTAGTCGCGCGCCCGCACGAGGTCCACATCCCTCGCCATCACCGGCGAAGTCTCGCGCGGCCGGGGGAGGCCGGCCGCGCATGGGGGCTCGGTTCGGGCCGCCCGTGGTGACGCCCGTGCCAGGAGGGAGCGGCACGGGCGCCGCGGCCGACAGAGGTCAGCCGGTGGTGTCGGTTCAGGGCAGCAGCACGCCGTCGATCACGTGGATCACCCCGTTCGAGGCGGCGATGTCGGTGGCGGTGACCTGCACGTCGCCGAGCATCACCTTGCCGTCCATCACCGCGATCGGGATCATCGCGCCGTTGACGGTGGGCGCCTCGGTGAGGCCGACCACATCCGAAGCCATCACCGCGCCCGGGACGACGTGGTAGGTGAGAATGGCGGTGAGCTTGTCGATGTTCTCGGGCTTCAGCAGGTCTTCGACGGTGCCGGCCGGCAAGGCGGCGAAGGCGTCGTCGGTCGGCGCGAACACGGTGAACGGGCCTTCGCCCTTCAGCGTGTCGACGAGGCCGGCGGCGGTCAGCGCGGCGGCCAGCGTGTTGAAGCTGCCCGCGGCCACGGCGGTATCGACGATGTCGGCAGTCGCGCCTTCGGCGAAAGCGGCGAGCGGGGCGGCGGCGATGCCGAGGGCGAGGGCAACGGTCTTGATCGAGGGGATAGCGAGGGTCATTTTGACGTCCTTTGCAGAAGTGTGTTGTGCCCCTACTACGGGCGGTGTTTCACATGAGGCCAAAAATTTTCACATGATGCACGGCTTCGTGATATCCTTGTGACCAGCGCGAAAGACCAGGCCGGTCTGACCGCCGCGCCGCCGGGTCAGAAAGGGGGCCACATGCTGACAGATACGCTGCACGACGGATTGGAGGCCTACCGGATCGGGCCGAAGCTGCGGGCGCTGCGGTTGGAGAAAGGCTTGGCCCTGACCGAACTCGGCGCCCATTCCGGCCTGTCGCCGGGCATGTTGTCGAAGATCGAACGCGGCCAGGTGTTTCCGACCCTGCCGACGCTTCTGCGCATCGCCATGGTCTTCGGCGTCGGGCTCGACCATTTCTTCCGCCCCGACGAGGAGCGGCCGATGTTCGAGATCACCCGGTCCGGGGACCGGCTGTCGCTGCCCGACCGGCCGGATGGCGATGCGGCCTACAGTTTCGAAAGTCTCGACTTCGCCGCCGCCCGGCGCGGTTTCGAAGGGTTCCTGGCCAGGTTCCCGGCCGATGGACCGGCCGCGGTGCCGCATCGGCATCCGGGCGAAGAGCTCGTCTTCGTGATCGAGGGCGGGCTCGAGATCAGCGCCCATGGCCGGGTGCACCGGCTCGCCGCCGGCGACGCCGCGCATTTCGACGCCGGCTTCGAACATGGGTACCGGGGGCTCGGACCGGGCGAAACCCGCGCGCTGGTGGTCGCGAGCCGCCCGCCCGGAACCCGGGCCTGAGATGGTTCGCGGGGGGTCGGAGATCCCGGCCGGCTTCCGGACCGGCGCTGGCAGGCGCGTGCCCGCGCAGGGGGCCCGGCGAAACCCTCCGGCGACGGCCCCCGACGGGGTTTCGCCCGCCGCCGGGACGGATTATCCTGCCGCGAACTCTGGAGACCGCGCCACCATGACCCGGCCCGTCGTTGGCATCATCGGCAATTCCGCCCTGATCGGCGGCGACTACCCCGCGCATGCGGGCGGGGTGATGAATTCGGCGGCGGTTGCCGAGGTCGCCGGCGCCCTGCCGCTGCTCATTCCCGCCGATCCGCATTTCGTCCGTGTCGAGGAGCTCCTCGAGGTCTGCGACGGCTTCCTGCTCACCGGCGGGCGGCCCAATGTGCACCCCGAGGAATACGGCGAGGCCGCGACCGAGGCCCACGGCGCCTTCGACCGCTGCCGCGACGCGGTGACCCTGCCGCTGGTGCGTGCGCTGGTCGACCGCGGCCAGCCGTTCTTCGGCATCTGCCGCGGCTTCCAGGAGGTCAACGTGGCACTCGGCGGCACGCTCTGGCCGGAGATCCGCGAGTTGCCGGGACGGATGAACCACCGGATGTCGCCGGGCGGCACGCTCGACGAGAAATTCGCCATCCGCCACGCGGTGCATTTCACCGGCGGCGGGGTGTTTCACCGGTTGGTGGGGTCGCGGGACGTGATGACCAACACGCTGCACGGGCAGGGGATCAAGACCCCGGGCGCCCGGATCGTGATCGACGGCACGGCCGATGACGGCACGCCGGAAGCGGTCTATGTCAAGGACGCGCCCGGCTTCGCCATCGCGGTGCAGTGGCACCCGGAATACAACGCCGCGAGCGATCCGGTGTCGCGGCCGCTGTTCGAGGGTTTCGGAGCCGCGGTCCGGGCCTGGGCCGAGGGCAAGCGGCCGTCATCGGTGCTGAAGGCGGGGTAAGCGGGGCGGTGCCGGCCGGGCCGGGGAACGCGATTTCGAAATCGCGTTGCAACGCCTTTCGAAAGGCGTTGGGCGGCGCTCCGGATCCCACGTCTTTTCCCTACCGAAACCGGTGCTACGGCCAATGCGCTATTGACTTGATGACGCAGATCGGACCGGACGTCCTAGTCCCCTAGTCCCCTAGTCCCCTAGTCCCCTAGTCCCCTAGTC